>Ga0326728_10000597_pt1 | contig 139031 bp, 113 predicted proteins | sample MB3enrmetagenome_FD_207602 | JGI IMG/M metagenome (GOLD analysis project Ga0326728, IMG submission 207602) | Lab enriched peat soil microbial communities from McLean, Ithaca, NY, United States - MB31MN | ecosystem: Environmental > Terrestrial > Soil > Wetlands > Peat | place: USA: New York...
TGCGCTCGACCACCACATCGCCGTCGCGGAAGGAAAGCGCGCGGCCGCCGTCGAGTTCCTGCAAGGCGAAGCGGAAGTCTCCCTGCGCGGTACGAACCTGGGCAACCGCCGGGGGCGGCGCTTCCACGCTCACCGTCACTCCCGCGGGAACATAGTTGAGGATGCTTTCCGAAGTGTCCATGGGACGAGGGTTCATGGGCTGGTTTTCAAATCGCAGGCGTTTGACGTGCACCTGCCAGGTCCCATCGGGGTTAACTGTGTCCTGTTGGAAAAGACGCCAGGGCATCACGTTCACAACCTCGCCTTGGTTTAGCCTCAGGGAGCCGGAGTAGTCCTCAAGCCTCTCTTGCCTTTCTCCAAAGACGATGCGGAAGGTGAGCGTCGTGCCGGGCAGCGGGCCCGGTGCCTGCATCGAGGCCGATCGGTTCCGTGGAATTAAAGCGAGGATCGCGATGAGCGCGACGATGGAGAGTATGCCGATTCTTCGCATGGGAAGTCCCTCCTGATAAGTCGGAAGTCCGAGCCCGGGGCACGGAAATGGTAGCACCAACGCTCAGAACAAAAAAGTGTTACCCGATTTCTCGCGACAATTCGGGCATAATCAGGTTGCCCCAATGATTTAGGAGGAGGTCAACGTTAATACCATGCAACTCATCAAAGGCCTGATCGCCGCAGCCGTTTGCGCATACCTGCTGATCCCGGCCACCTTGATCGCGGCCGTTTCCGCAGAATCACAGAATCCCTCGTGGTACCAACCGCCACAATTATTCGTGATGACGGGCTTCATTGCAAACTCCACCAGCGGCACCTGGGGACCGGACTTCATCGGCGCCGGCGCCTGGACTCGCGAAACACAGCAGGCCGATCTGGCGCGTTGGAGTAAGGGGCTGGGCAGTCAGTATGACGCCGATAAGGCGATGCTTGATTTCCAGGAAGCCGGGGCCACGGGCGTGATCTTTTATGACAAGTGGGCCGACGGACTGGTGCCCCACGCCACTCAACTCACCCGCTTCCGAACCGAGCGCGACCTGGTGGGGGACACGGTCAAAGCGGCGAGGAAATACGGGCTGAGGATTGTCATCTACTATTCGGTCGGCTTTGACTACAATCCCGACCCGAAGTTCCAAGACTGGGTTTGCCGCGATGCCCATGGCCAGCCGATGGGCGGGACGTTCCCTGCGGATCGGATGTCATTCCACTCTCCCTACCGGCAGTACGTCATCGATCACCTGGTCGAAATCACCCGGAATTATGGTCCACTCGATGGGTTGTGGCTCGACATCTTCAGTCAGCCCCTGGTTTCCTACGATCGTTACACCCGGGCGGCTTTCGAGAAGCGCTACGGGAAGCCCCTCGAAGGCGCTACGGGGGCGGAATTGGGGAATTTCGCGGTCGAGACGCGGCGACAGTTTCTCATTGAAATCAAGCAAGCTGTCCGGGCCGTGCAGCCCAATATGAGCTTTACCTTCAACGGTGCCGGCATGGCGGACCGGCGTTTCCCCAAACAGGCGGTGCAGCTTGATAGCCTGGCTGACTATTTTTCGATGGAGGGTCACCAGTGGGTTAACATCGACCGGGGCGCACGCACCGGCCACGCCATGAACCGGCCTTTTGAAGTGGGGATCCTTTTCAACTCCTCCTGGTACGCGCCGATGTCAGAACAAGCACCTCCCCCCGCCATGTCGGCCGATGAAACTGTGGTTTCAGCCGCTACCGCCTGGATTCAGAATGCCAATGTGTACGCCGCAATGACGCCCGGGCATGGGGGCGCCTACGACCCGAACGGCGACTTGAAAATGCTGCGTGTGGCTGGGGATTGGTTGAAGGAAAACCGCCCGTGGCTTATGGGGGCTATTCCTTACGCGGACATCGGAACCGTCAGCGGAAATCCCTCGCCCGCACTGCTGGCGATCCCGCGCGCGTCCGATTTCTGGGCAAGGGTGCCGGAACCCGACACCCTGCCTGCTGGGCCGGACGAAGTTCGTCCCGGGTACGCTCTTGATTTTGCCTTACGCAAGTGCGGCTATTTCACGGAATATGTCGGCACGGCGTTCCCCTCGCGCCAGTTTGACCCGTCCGCGTATCGAATGTTGCTGCTGTCTGAAACCGCCCTGCTCGATAGCGGGCTCGCCGAGGAAATTCGCGGGTACGTGCGCGACGGCGGGACCTTGCTCGCCTTCGGCCATGCCTCGCTCTTTGATGAGATGGCTCGCCCGCGCCACAACTTTCTGCTCAACGATGTTTTCGGCACTGACTTCGCCGGTAACCTTCCAGGATATAAGCAATTTGCCGTTATCGGCGATATTGCCTCCTCGCTGCCGCTAAATACCCCGGCGCTCGCTGTGAAGCCTACCACCGGCGAAGTTTTAGCCACCTGGGCCCACGCGGGTGACACGCCTGCCATCATTGAAAACCACTTCGGCAAAGGCCGGGTGATTTATGTGAGCGCGGCGGAAACCGCCTTCGGCAGCGCCGGCGCGATGCTGGAAGAACTTACCGGGCGACTGATCGGGCCCCCGTCGGTCGCCGTCCAAAGTTCTCGTGCCTACCTTCTGGTGGCCAACCGCAAGGGCCATGACCTGCTGATCTACCTGCTCAACCGGAGTACTGGATCGCGTGCCAACACCGATGTTGATCTGCCCCAGAGTTCACCGTTTGAAGGCCTGGAAGAAATCACCTTACAGATCGACACGAGCACCGTTGGGGAAATCCTCGGAGCGGAATTGCTCTCTCCCCGGGCTCCCGTCCGGTTGAGTCGCCGGGGACGAATCGTGCAGATCACTTTTCCCGCTTCATCTTCCGTCACCACGCTGCGCTTACGGAGGTAATCCGCATCAGGAAATTTGACGGGGTAAGCCTGCCGCTATGCGCGCTACGCCCTTTCGACTGCGGAATCCTATGGACGAACTTTCACACGCATGTTAGAAATCTAAGGGGCGGAATTTAGGAATTAGGAGCCAGAAGTTAGAGAGCAGAAGTCAGGAAGTGGGAAGCGTCCTTCTGACTTCTCTTGGAATTTCGCATGTCCTTAAAACGCATTCTGATCACGAACGACGATGGGATAAATGCACCGGGGATCAAAGCGCTTGAGCAGAGCCTGGCCGCGGCGGGTGAGGTGATCGTCATTGCTCCGGACCGGGAGATGAGCGCCACCAGTCAATCGATCAGCCTGCATACGCCCTTGCGCGTCCACCGGATTGACGACCGGCATTATGGCATTGGCGGCACGCCGGCCGATTCGGTGATTCTGGCTCTCTACCACATTCTGCCGCAGCGGCCTGACCTGGTGGTGAGCGGGATCAATCCTGGCGGAAACATGGGTGAAAACGTGGTTTACTCCGGAACCGTGGGTGGGGCGATGGAAGCGGCGGTGCACGGTGTGCCGTCCTTCGCCATCTCCCTCGCGTCGCGGAAGAACCTGGACTTTTCCTCCGCCGCAGCTTTCGCGGCGCAACTCGCCAGCAAGATCTTGGAAGAGGGCCTGGAGCAGGGAGTGTGCTTGAACGTAAACGTGCCGCGCGGTGAAGTGCGCGGTGTGCGCATTACCCGCCAGAGCCAGAAGATTTCGCAAAACATCGTCCTGGAACAAAAGGACCCGCGCGGGCGCCCGCATTATTGGCTCGACGAGACGGTTGAATTTGATGAGGTCGAGCCAGATTCCGATTACGGAGCCATTCTCTCACACGAGATTTCCGTGACGCCTCTTCAGGTTGACCGTACGCATCATCCCAGCCTCAATCATATTTCCCGCTGGCTGCCGGCGTTGCAGGTGGTGAAGAAGTAGCGGCGGTTCTCCGGGCCGGGACTTGGGATTAGGGTTCGGGGCCTTCGTTCCCGGATCCCGAACACCCAATCCCGGAACTGGAACCCCCATTTGCCTCTGACCGAGCCGCCGAACCGGTTGTGTTTACAGGGAAGTATGGTAAAATCTGATGGAATCATACTTTACGCATTGAGGGGGATGATTGAAAACTATTACTGCAACTCACTTGGCACGCAATCTACGCCGGGTATTGGATGGATTGGCGGTCGAGGGCGAGGATATCGTCATCGAAAGGAACCGCCAGCAGGTTGCTCGCCTCCTCCCCGGTCCGGCCCGACAAACCGCACTTGAAGCTATGGCTGACCTCTATCGAACCCTCCCGGACGATGCTGCCGCCACCTGGGAGGTGGATAGCCGAAAGGGGCGGTGGAAGGGAAGCCGACTTGATAACGGCATTCGCGATCCATGGCCTTCTTGATGGACACATGCGTGTGGATTGATGTGGAGCGGGGCGTCCTGGCCCCCGCTGATGTGGAGGCGCTGACCCAAGGCGAACCAGTTTTTATGTCGCCCGTAACGCTCGCCGAGCTGCGCTTCGGCGCGGAAATTACTCCCGACCCAGGAACTCGCCAGAGGCGGCTGGCCGCCCTGCGGCGCCTCGAACGCAAGCCCCTCCTCTATATCGATGGCACAACCGGAGGTATTTTCGGCAGCCTTGCCGCGCAGATTAAAGCCGCCGGCCGGCAGCATCGTTACCGCGTTCAGGACCTCTGGCTCGCCAGTCAGGCCTTGCAATATGCCTGCCGCCTGTTAACCCGAAACCGTCACGATTTCGAGGATATTCCTGGTCTCAGTCTCGTGTTATACCAATTGGCCCGCCGCAAACCTTAAGCTTAGAGGACCGTTCAGTTTTTTACGCCTGACTCCACTCTCAACCAGAGTCTTTCAAGAACTTTCTGCAAACAGGGAAGGCATAAACTCCCAGATTGAACGTACAAACGAGCACTGCTCCGGCGATTAACAAGGACTCAGGGATGTCGGGGTAGACGATGGCCTCCAGGTAATGCACCAGGAATGAGCCTTCATACGGGGTAATGCCCGCGCGCGCTTCCAGCCATGCTTCCAGAAGAGTGAGAGGGCAAGGAGGCCAAGGCAGCGCCTCGATCAGGATGCTGTACACCAAGGAGATGATATGCAGCCAGCGCAGCGCGCGCCGACGGCGGGTAAGCAAAGCTCCGCCGATGACCCAGAGAATCCAGAGGAGATGCAGCGTCAGAACTGCGACGGCCATGGCGTGGTAAACCTTGGCGCCCATCGTTGGCTAACCTCTGGTGTTCCAGATCCGCCCCTTTCTCGATATACCCATCTCACCTCAGAACGTCAGCCGCAGACCGATTTGAATCTCCCGCATCGTGCCCGCGCCGGTAATCGTGCCAAAGTTTGAGGCTGACAGGGTAGTCACCGGGTTATTCAAATTCACCAAGTTGAACGCATTAAGGGCCTCGGCGCGCGCTTGGAGCGTGATCTGCTCGTGGATGCGGAAGTCGCGGAAAATCGCCAAGTCGATATCCCGGTAGCCGGGCCCGTCCAAAACGTTCCGTGGCGCGCTCCCGTCTCCCGTCGGATCGTAAGAGGTGATGGCGTTCTTCGCAAACGCCGACGTGTAGAACCATTCGGCTACCTGCTGGGCGCGTGTGCTGTGCGGCATGGCGAACGTGAGCCCCGGCACGACGTTCGGCCGGTCATTCCCGGACTGGCCGTCCGAGTTCACGTCGCTTCCGGTGGTTACCGTGAACGGCGCGCCGCTGTGCAGGGTGACAATTGGCGAGATCGACCAGCCATTCAGCACTCCCTTCAATGCACGGCTCGACCCCTGGTAGTACTCCAGTTGCCAGACGAGCGACGTCACGAAATTGTGGCGGATGTCGTCGTCGGTGCGGCCGCGATCCTCGCCCAGATTCAGGTAGTCCTGGGGGATCTGGCCCGCCCCCGTGGGATTCGTCGTGTTGTTTTCCAGCTCGAGGCTCTCCAGGTTTTTGCTGTAAGCGTAGTAGCCGTTCAGCGTGAAGTGACGCCCCATTCTTTCCACATAGGAAATTTGCAGCGCATTGTAATTCGCCCACTGGTTGGAGTCCAGCTCAAACACCTGGCCAAACGGGCTGGTGGTGGCCGCCGCCGTGGTCCCAGGCGAGGGATTGTCAATTGGGCGTCGATCGTTCAGATACGTCGTCCCGCAACCCGATACCGCCGGCACTCCGCACAGCACCGTCGGGTAGTTCGCATCCACGGCGAACGGCAGGTCGTGGCTGGACGTCGCCACGTAAGCGGCGGTGAGGGTGAATTGATTGCTGAACTCATGCTGCACGGAAAAATTAAATTGTTCGGAATACGGCCACTGGAAACTGGGCGAGGCGCCGAAGATGGAACCTCCTGCCACGAAGCTGCCGTTGTAAGGAAACGGATCTCCACCGGGGTAAGCCGTGTAAGGATTGGTCAGCGTGGCGAAAGAGGCCTTCCCCTTGGCCCACAGGTTCGGCCAGGAGGTCAGCCGGATCGCAAACGGTTCGTAATTCGACGTGGTATTCCACTCGTTGCCCGAAACGTTGCCATAGAAGACGCCCGCTCCCACGCGGATGGAAGTTTTGCCATTACCCCAAGGATCCCAGGCCAGCCCTACGCGCGGAGCCAAGTGGTGCCACCTCGTTGGTACGATCCCACTCGAAACGCCGGGGTCTCCCGGGAAGAGCATGCCTTTCGGAGCAGCCGCATTGACTGTGGATTGCATGCCCGGCACAAAGGTGGACGCCAGGTTCGCCGGGCTCGTGGGAGGCTGCTGGACATCCCAGCGCATTCCCAGGTTGAACGTCAACCGCGGGAGAATCCGGAAATTATCCTGGATGAATAGCGCCGTGTAAAAGCTGTTCGTGAAGGGCGTAACGGGAGCGTCCTGTTCCTGCGAGCTTTGTAGGCCCAGCTCAAAGTCCGCCAGGTGGTTGCCCGAAGCCGTTGGGGCGAAGGTGAAGCTCCCCCAATTGTCGAGCAACGTCTGCTGCTTGTCTTGGTCGTGGGACAGTTCGCCGCCGAAGGTGAGCGAGTTCCGCCCGCGGATATAACTGAACACTTCCCGGAAATTGTACAGGTTCGTCCCTGTGGCCGGACCGGCAATACCGTCATTCAGCGAAAAGTAACCCGTCACCGAGATATTGGGCAGGTCGGGCGTTCCCTGAATCGTGTACAGGTTTTGAGAAGCACAGGACGTGGTGGAGGGCAAACCCAGCGCGTTCAGGCTCAGGCTGCACAAGGACTCCGCCGGCAGGTTGGTGCGACCACCGAAATTCCGCGTGAAACTCAGCCAGATTTGGTTGATCTTGTTGGGAGAGATCGCCCAGGTGTGGCCCAGATTGAGGTTTTGCTGGCGCCAAGTGTATTGCTCGGTCGACCAGGGGAGCGAGGTCGAGCCCCCGCCGGACACCACCGAGTTGCTTCCTTGATTTTCGAAATAGCTGGCGGTGAACTGCTGCTTGCTGGTGAGCTGCACGTTCACCTTGCCCAGGTATTCGTCATAGTTGTACGGGCTGGGATTGTTGAAGCCATTATATTCGTTCACGATCCCGGTCGCGGGGTTGGCCTCGTTCGGCATGGGGACGTAATTGTTGATGATGTAAACCGCGGTTGGATCCATCACCTTCGAGGGGATGACATTTCCCGTGAACGCCGGGCCCCCGGGAAGGGGATCCGTGATCGCCGCGTCGGCGGAGAAGTTGCCAGTGCGTTCGCTCGCCGTCGGCACCACAACACCGCTTATGAAATTGGGCGTGATCTGCCGCAGGCCATCATAGGAGCCGAAAAAGAACGCCTTGTTTTTCAGGATGGGGCCGCCGAGGGTGCCGCCGAACTGGTTGCGATGAAAGGGCGGGGTTGCCGCCGCGTTGCCCCAGTTGTTGGCGTTGAGATGGTTATTGCGGACGAATTCGAACAGCGAGCCGTGAAAGTCGTTCGTGCCCGATTTCGTGATGACATTGACGATCCCCCCGTTCGAGCGGCCGTACTCAGCACTGTAATTGTTGGTCTCAACGCGAAACTCCTGCACGGCATCGGGGGACGGGAGGGCATTCCCCGTGTTGCGGATCCCCGTCATGTTGAGGCCGCCGTCCAGATAGTAGGCCACCGAGCCGGCCCCGCCATCCACACCTCCATTGATCATCGTCACCTGCTGTTGGAAGCCCACGGCAGTGTCGGTAAATGCCGAAGACAGGACGCCGGGCGTGAGCGTCAGCAATGTGTAGACATTCCGGTTGACGATGGGAAGGTTTGTCACCTCCGTGTTTCCTACCGTGCGTCCGATCTCCGCGTCGACGGTGTTTACCGCGGGCGCCTCGCTGGTGACTGTAACCGACTGGCTCACGTTGCCGAGTTCCAACGCGGCATCAACTCGAGCGGGAACGTTCACTTGCAGCTCGATGTTGTTGGCGATGTATTTCTTGAATCCTTGAGCGCTCACCTGAAGGGAATACTTACCCGCCGGCAGGAACTCCAGGCGGTACTCCCCCTGCGCGTTGGTAGTTGCCGTGCGCAAAAGGCCCGTTTCCGTCGCGATGGCGGTCACCTGCGCGCCGGGCACGGCCGCGCCGGACTGGTCCGTCACATTTCCAGTCATCAACGTGGTGGTGATCTGTGCAAAAAGGGACGTCCCGGTTATGAGGACGGCCGAAACTGCAACCCAAAATGCCCCCCGCAGCTCCCTGCGACGAGAATAGAGACGCGTATTACTCATGCTCAACTCCTCCCATAATCTGAGATGCTATCTTACGTTTCCTAAAAACGCAAAAAAACCGGCCTGAGCCGGTCGCCTCTGCCGATCCCTACTTCTTCGCGTTTGCTTCCTGAAGCTCTTCGGTCTTGAACCCTAATTCGCCGGAGATCGCCCCGGCGCTCCCCATCACGGAGAGCGCCAACTCCGGAATACTGTTCTTGGTCACACGAATGGCGGGCCCCGCCACGCTGATGGCCGCGACCGGATCTCCTCGATGGTCGCGCACGGCCGCTGCCACACAGCGGACGCCTTCCACGTTTTCTTCGTCATCCACGGCATAGCCGCGGCTCCGCGTGGTCCTCAACTCTTCCCGGATGGCCGCCAAGGACGTGAGGGTCGTCCGTGTGCGCGCCTGCAATTTCACACAGCGGAGGATTTTTTCCGCCTCCTCTTCCGGAAGAGAAGCCAGAATCGCCTTGCCAAGGCCCGTAGAATAGGCAGGGCAGCGGTCGCCGACACTCGCGGTGATGCGCAGATAGCTCTGCGAGTCGATCTTCTCCAGATAGAGAACCTCGCCCTTATCGAGGATGGCAAGGTTTACAGTCTCCCCCGTTTCCCTTTGGAGCTGTTGCATATGGGGCCGCACGCGTTCCTGGAGGTCGAGCGCGCCGACGGCCTTCGAGCCCAATTCGAATAATTTCAGCCCAAGCCGATAACGTCCGGTCTCCGGGTTCTTCTCTACCAGCCGATGCTGCTCCAACACCATCAGCAGCCGGTGCACGGTGCTTTTGTTGAGCTGGAGATGAAGACACATGTCTGCCAAACCACAAGCCCCCCGCTGCTGGGCCAGGACATCGAGAAGGGCGAGAGCCCGGTCCAGAACTTGAACCTTGTAAGGAGAGGATTTTGTGTTATATTGTGACACGGCATTGCATATTACGATTTCTACCCAGATTGTCAAGTAATATTTTTAGGGGACAGGTCGAGAGAGAGGGAGGGGCAATGAAAATAGTGCAAATGGCCGACGCCATCCGCTACCGCACGATGACCACCGAGGAGTTGCGCGAGGCCTTTGTGGTCAGCGATCTCTTTGAGTCCGGGCGGGTCAGTTTGACCTATGTCGACCTGGATCGCACCGTGATCGGCTCGGCCGTACCCACCGAGGCGCCGCTGCTTTTGCCCACGGATGACGCTCTTAAGGCAACCTATTTTACGGAGCGGCGTGAGCTGGGCATTTTCAATATCGGGGGCGCGGGCAAGGTTGCGGTCAATGGCAAAGAGTACGAGCTCCAAAAACTTGATGCGTTATATGTAGGGCGAGGCAACGACAAGATTCAGTTTGTGAGCACCGACGCCTCGCGCCCGGCGGAGTTCTATCTCCTGAGTTATCCCGCCCACACGACGTATCCCACCCAGCCGGTGCGCTCGGCAGAGCTGGGAAGGGTCAGGCTCGGCTCGCCTGAAGCTGCGAATCTGCGCACGATCAACAAGCTTATTCATCTGGCCGGCGCGCGCAGTTGCCAGCTCGTCATGGGTTTCACTCAGCTTGCCTCCGGAAGTGTCTGGAACTCTATGCCTTCGCATACTCACATGAGGCGATCGGAGGTCTACCTCTACTTCGACCTCCCCCCAACCGATCGGGTAATTCACCTGATGGGCCCCCCCCAGGAGACGCGCCACGTGGTGATCGAGAACAAGCAAGCGATCATCTCTCCGGGCTGGTCGATCCATGCCGGGGTGGGAACCAGGAACTACTCGTTCTGCTGGGGCATGGGCGGGGAGAACCAGGTTTACTCCGACATGGACGCCTTGGCGATTGGCGACCTGTTGTAGCGGCGGGTTTATCCGTCAGCCGACGGACCAAATGGTCCGTCAACTGACGGATAAAGCCGCCTCTACATCAAACTGACCCACTACCCAGAAAGGATGTTGCTTACCTTGATCTTGGAAAAATTCAGTCTGAAGGGTAAGGCCGCGCTGGTGACGGGCTCATCGCGCGGGCTCGGCGCTGCAATGGCTGTGGCGCTGGCCGAAGCCGGAGCCGATGTGGCGCTCCACGGCTCGCGCGCCGTTCCGGAGTCAACGCGCCAGCGCTTGAACGGGACAGGCGGGAACCACCTCGCTCTGGTCGGAAACGTCAGCCAGGCTTCGGTGTGTTCTTCGCTGATTGAGCAGGTGGTCGAGCATTTCGGCACGATCGACATTCTGGTCAACAACGCCGGCATCATCCGGCGTGCCCCGGCCCTCGAGCACTCCGAGGAAGACTGGCAGGCTGTGATGGATACGAATCTCTCCAGCGTCTTCCGCCTCACCAAGCACGCCGGGAAGTATATGTTGGCGCGAGGCTCCGGGAAGGTGATCAATATCGCTTCCCTCTTGACCTTTCAAGGCGGAGTGCTGGTGCCCTCCTATGCCGCCGCCAAGGGTGGCGTAGGGCAACTCACCAAGGCGTTCGCCAACGAATGGGCCGCGAGGGGCGTAAACGTCAATGCTATCGCGCCGGGGTACATGGAGACAGACAACACGCGGGCCCTGCGGGCCGATCCGGTTCGGTCGCGTCAGATCGTGGAACGGATTCCGGCGGGACGATGGGGCTGCCCGGAAGATCTTGCGGGCGCAGTGGTATTCCTTGCCTCGAGCGCCAGCGACTACGTGCATGGACATGTCCTGGTGGTCGATGGCGGATGGTTGAGCCGGTGAGAAATCCGGCCTAGTGTTTTGTCCAGCGGAGGGTGGCGGGGTGTTCGCGCTGGTTTAGGAAGGAGGTGAGATAGGCGTTCCAGGCGTCCTCGGTGGGCATGTCGGCCTTCGACCAGCCCGACCCGGCAAAGTAGGTGAAAGGGGCGCTGGAGCGACGCGCAAAGATCATCAGCGCATGATGGGCTGCCAGCACCGTCCTCGCATGCTGGTTAGGCAGGGCCACAAGTCCCGTGGCGATCCGGCCTGCGGAAGGATCCTGAGGCGTATCCCACACTGAAGCAATTCTTCCCTCGGCGGGAATGGTGGCATCCGCACCTTCATGGATCGCGATGGCCGCGGCCAGTTCGAGTGGAGGTCCGTCAAAGGTGTAAGTTGAGGCAATCATATTCAGGTGAGTGCCGGCATCGAGCGTGATCCTCTTCGTTTCCGCAACCATCCGGCCGTCGGCATCCCAAGGCGCATACGAGACCTCGAAGGCAAAGCGGATGGGTCCCTTCCCAAGAATCTTCTTCGTTATATAGTTCTTGGAGACGTAGAGTTTTCCATTGGCCCAGACCGCCGTGCCGCCGCAACCGCGCGAGTGACCCACTTCATAGGAATCCAGACCTTGTCCGTTATCTTTGTGGTACGACAGCGCGTGGTTGTGCGTTTGCCTGCCCTCCAGGTCGCGCTTGTAGAAGTTGTCGATGACGAAGTTGGGGATGCGCTTCGACCACACATCGATTCCCGAGGCAATTTCACCGGTCGCCTGCAGCGCGGGGCCGTACACCCGGTAGGCGACGAGTAAATTTTCCCAGGCAAAGTCATCTTTGCGTTCGGCGGCCTCGCGGCCGAAAACCAGGGGTGGCTGCGGTGGCGCTGCTGGGGCCAGGTGAAACGACACATTCAGTACTCCGTGGGCGGGCAGTTGAATGAGCAACAGCAAGGTATCCGGGGCCGCATCTGCTTGCTGGCTGTAAAGCTGGCTGGGAATGCGCTGTTGGGTGGCGGTGTCCAGGGCCACCAGATCCTGCAACTTTTCCGCGGACGGGTGCAGGTGTTCGGCCACCTGCGCAAGAGGAATCTCCACCACTTCCTGACTGCGGTCGATGCCCAACGGATTACTCAGACGCAACTGCTGGGCCCAGGCGCCCCTGGGGAGCACGGCCATCGCCGTGGCCACGCAGGCAAACAACAGAACGGCAGTGCGTCTCGGCCCTTGGAGGTTCCAGGGGTGGTGCGATTGAAGCGACTCAGTGTGCAAGGCGGTAGACCTCCGAACCGGCAAGCAGGAATCCCCCGATACCGTAAACATAGCTTGAGGTGGGCGTAAAATCGCCGGGCGCCTTTCCTACCGGCTGGATACAGCCCAGCCTGCCATCCTGATAGATATGGGATAGCAGCCCTTGCCATGCTCTCCGTACAACCGGCTGGTATTTCCTGCGATCCAAAATGCCGGAGTTTATGCCGTAAGCGAAACCAACCGCATTAAACGCCGAGCCAGAGATTTCAGGTAGTGGATAGGCTGCCTCATCGAGCAGGCCGGGCCTCCAGAGTCCGTCTTTGCCTTGTAGGGTGGCGAGCTCCTCTGCCATCTCTTTGAACTGGGCAATATACCGCGGCCGCGAGGGGTAGTCGCTCGGCATTTCCGCCAACACCCGCGCAAGTCCGGCAAGTACCCAGCCGTTTCCCCGTGCCCAAAAGACGCTGCGGCCATTCGCCTCGCGTTTATCCAGGAACGACGCATCGCGAAAGAACAGGTGGTTCTGCGGACTGTAAAGCAAAGCGGAGGTGATCCACCATTCGTGATCCATGAATTCGAGGTACCTGCGGTCGCCGGTCGCCCGGGCGAGCTTCGCCAGCACCGGCGGAGCCATAAAGAGCGCGTCACACCACCACCATAGAGGCTTCTGCGGATCGTCGGGCAGCCGCATCACGGCATCCATGCGCTGCTGCGTTGGAGCTATCATGGCCGGATCGTGAAGGCGGAAATAGAGATCCAGATAGGTCTGGGCGATAGCCTGGTCGTCGGCATGCTCGAGACGCGGGCCGAGTTGCCATTGGAACTTCCTGGCCATTCGCAACATGGCGTCCTGATATTTCTGGGCGTTGGCGGAGTCGGGCACAGCCATGAATCCCGCGTAGAGCGCCGCAAATGTCCAGCGCTGCCCAAATCCCGCTTCCGCTCTCGCTAATTGCCAATCGGCAACTTTCTGTATGGCATGGCTGACATTCCCCTTTGTCAGCTTGGCTGATAAATCAGACGCCAAGGGTAGCGCGGTGGCGGGAGCGTCGCCCTCATATGAAGGTCTCTCAGTGAGTTGCCCGAAAAGGCCCTGAGAGATGAAGAAGAAGAGACCCGCAAAAACCACCGTCGGTTGGACAAGGTGCTTGAACCCTTGCCGCCGCGCCCCGACACCAGTGTGCCCATGGATGGAATTGAAGATCACGGGGTGAAGCGCTCCTCTCGCCAGTCCTCCCTCGAGAACGGAGATCAGGATACGCGCCCCACGCGCTCCGCGCAAGGTGACCCTGAGGTGACCCTGAGGAAATAGTGGCTCAGCTTGAATCAAGGAGCTACGTGGTTCGTAAACGCAAGGCTACAAGGCAGGCGCTATTTCCTCGAACCCCGTTTCGGGCCAACTTCCAACTAGCCTGCGCTCGAGGGTATCAGAGGCTTAGAATTGTTCAGAGTTATTGCCCCGTGCCTACTGCTTTCCGGCTGCTCGGCGCCGTCTCCTGGTCATGAGGTAGATATTCGCTCGTGGCTCAAAGAGAGGATCGGCGGAGGCCTCGATGCCATCCACTCGAGGGATGGGGCCCGAGAAATGGTTCCTGACACCTTTACCCGGGGAACTAGCAGAAGGGCTCATCCCAGGCGGAGATTTACAGGAACTAGTTCACCGTAATCGTCAACGTACCGAGGGATTGCGTCCCGCTGATTCCTGCCACGCTGGCTTGCACGGTGATAGTTTCCACCGCCGACGAGGGATTCGTTGGAGATACCGATCCTCCCCCACCCCCCCCGCCCCCACAAGAGGCCGTGGCAAGGAAGAGCAGCACCATACTGAGCAACGCGGCCACTGACGCAGCGCCGTTAAACTTCTGGCGGTGCGATTCCCTTCCCGCCACCAGGCAAGCCACCAGAGCGGCGAGGAGCCAGAACATCGGGAGCGGTACGCGGGGTGGTTTCCATGGCGAGGGGGCAACAGGAAGAGCCCCTGCAGGCATGGAGTTAACTTGTACGGTGAGTTGATCGGAGACGTTCCCATTGGCCGGCAGCGTAGGAGAAGACGGGCTAAAGGTACAAGCCGTCCCACTCGAAACGTTCAGGCACTGGAGGGTTACCGCGCCCGTCGCGCCGTTTTGTGAATTGAGCGTGATATTGAAATTGGCCGATTGCCCCACGGCGAGTGTCCCCGAAGTGGGGGAGATGGTTCCGCTGAAACTGGGTAGAATTTGAACCACCAGGGTAGCAGCGGCGCTGGAGCTGAGCGACCCACTCGTGGCCAAGACTGTGAACGGATAGCTCCCCGCCGCCACACTGGAGTTCACCTGCACGGTGAGGGTATCCGTGACGCTGCCATTGGCAGGCAAGGTGGGGGAAGCGGGATTGAAGGCGCACGTCGCGCCGCTGGGAAGAGCCGCGCATTGCAAATTCACCGTGCCCGCCGCCCCGCTTATGGAATTCACGATGATGCTGAAACTCGCTGCCTGGGCCACCGAGGCGGTTGCGGAGGAGGGAGTGATGCTGTTTGTGATGGTCGGCCCCGGCGCCTGCACTATCAGTGAGGCGGACGCAGACTGGGTCATCGGGCCGGCCGTCCCGGTAATGGTAAACGGGTAGGTACCGGGCGTTACGTCGGTGGTGACAAAGGGGACTGCAACCGGGGCGGATGTAGTGTACATGGAAGAGTTAAGCGTCGCGATCGCGCCCGAAGGTAACCCCGTGACTGAGATTTGCACGGGCCCGGCATAGCCTGGGGTGCCGGAGAGCCAAAAGTTGAAGGAAACTTGCCCCGTCTCTGCCGTGGTTTGCGAGGTCGGCGATATCGATAGGGAAAAGGTGCCCACAACCAAGGGAACGGTGACTTGCTGGGACACCGCTCCGCCGGTAAACACAATCGTGGGAGAATACGTTCCGACCGGCGCAGTCAAGCCCGTGGTGATGGTAACCGTGACACTGATCAAACTACCGGCGCCTAATTCAGCGGGCGCGGGGTTGAATTCGCAGGCGCCCGTGGCAGGCAACCCCTGGCAAGAGCCCTGGATTTGGGTCGAGTACCCACCCAGGCTCATGACCAAGAACTCGAAGCTGGCAGGTTGGGAGGGGACCACGGACACAGTCGAGAAGGTCCCGCTCGCCGTTGCGGGCGCCACAGAGAAACCGAGGCCTGAGGTGCTGGAGGCCTGCGAGCCGTATGCCGTGTGGGTTTCGCTTCCAATTTGGCCGGTCAAGCCAAAAACACGGTTGGGGTTGAAACTCGTGCCGATCTGGAAGGGTACACCCTGGAGCACCGACCCCGCCGGAATGGTGATGCTCGCCGCAATGGAAATATTGGGATCGCTCGCGGAAAGTTGAATGGTGGTAGCGGAACTCGACGGAAAGGCCAAAGCTACTTGCAGCTCGCCACTGGTTCCGATAACCGGCGACGAAGCAAGAGCCACGGAGAAAGAGTTTCCCGGCTGGGCGAGGATGACATTGTATGAGGAAGAGTAGGAGTCCATTTCCAGGAGGTCCGCGCGGCCGTCGCTATTGACGTCGGCAGCAAGCTGCGGCGCAAGATCATCACCCATGCTGAAAAAAATGTTCGAGGGTGTAAGCGTGCCATCACCATTTCCGGCCAGGACCTGCAATAAGGTGTCAGCCCACGCACCGTAAACAATCATGGTTATTCCCCCACTGGTTACGATGGCGCCGCTTGTGCCGGTGACATACGCAAGGACATCGACATTTCCGTCCCCATTGAAGTCTGCGAGAGTTGGTTCGAGCGGCCACAGGGGCTTGCCGGGAGCGCCGTAAAGCAGCGAGGCGTCGCTGACGCGCCAACTGTGATTTGTTATGAAGGGGCCGTAGGTGCCGGTCAATTGGAAGGCGCCTCCGGACTGGCCGAGATAGGTTCGGTAGGTAGCCTGTCCGGACGAGCTGTCAAAGGCTACTTCGACCAGATCCGGGATTCCATCCTGGTTAAGGTCCGTCGTGGCGAAGTACGACGTGGCGCCGGGGTTGCTGAACAGTAGCTTCGGCGCTTGGAAAGTTCCGTCGCCATTTCCGAGCATCTCGTACATGGCGTTGGCATCGCTGGGGGAAATCAGGGCATTTCCGGAAATGAGCAGGTCCAGCTTGCCGTCGCCATTCACGTCCACCGCCAGCATGCCGTTCAACGCGGGGTAGCCGGAACCGTTGAAGGATATCGTCGTGCCTTCGCGAAAGGTTCCGTCGCCGTTGCCGAGAAACGGCTCAAAAGTGGGATTGACGTTCGGGCCGGTTCCATAGCTGACACCCAGGAAGTCCAGTTTCCCGTCGTTATTGAAATCCCCTACCACGAAGTTGACAGGGCGGGCATTGGCAATAGGAGTGAGAACCGGGGTTTGAAATGTTCCGTCTCCATTGTTTTTTCCATAGGCAATGAAGGCGGGCAAGTTCGGCGGGTTGGGATAAGTTTCATAGCCGAGCAGAAGAAGATCGGGGAGGCCCCGGTTTTGAAAGTCAGCCAGGGCGAAATCTGACACCTGGGGGTCGGTGGCGGTCGGAAAAAGCGAGGAACGAATGGGGGGGCCGAATTTCCCCGTGCCGTCCCCCAACAGGACGGTCAGTTGGGTGACTCCAGGGACCGGCGTAGGGCCCAGGGGATCGTATTCAAGGAGCACGAGATCCTTGATCCCGTCGCCGTTTACGTCCTGCAAAAGAAAGTTGCTGTAGGGGGCATAGTATATGTCCTGGGTCGGCCCGCCGTTGAAGTAACCGAGGTACCCTCCCGCGGGCGCGCCAAAACCGCCGTGCCCGTCATTGAGATAAACGCTGGCGGAATCATTGTCCTGGTTGGCCGTAATAATTTCAGGGAAGCCATCGCCATTCAAATCGGCCACAGCCAAGGAAAACATTCCGTACTCGCCTCGATAAAGTGTGGCCTTCGAGAAGTTCCCCGTGCCGTCACCGAATTGCACACTCACGCAGTTTCCCAGGGTAATCGGATTATGAAGGCCGCTCGTAATGATCTGAAACGCGGAACTGACGAGGTCGAGCTTGCCGTCGCCGTTGACATCCACCAGCGCCGCGGCGCCCGCGATGATGCCGGCGCCGAAAAGGGGAGGATTGGTGGTGTTGAAGGTCCCATTACAGTTTCCGGTGAACAGGGTAGCGGCGCCTTCGGTGTCCAGAACCACGGCGTCGGCGCAGCCATCTCCATTGACGTCCCCCAGTGCCACGGCGGTGGCTGACTTGATGCCGCCCCACACCGGGTCGTCATTGCTGTCGAAATAGAACTGCTGGCCTTCGTTGAACAGGCCATTACCGGCATTCAGGTAGACATACGCGCCCGCATACGACAACTGATCCCAGAAGTCGGCGCCCTCCTCGATGAGCCTGTAATCCAGCGCCACAAGATCTGGCTTGCCATCATTGTTCAGGTCGGCAACGGCGAGGTCGAAGGTCACGACATCCTGAGTGGCGGTACGTCCGGCACTGACTACCGGCGTGCCGAGATTCCCCTTCCCGTCTCCGGGAAGAAATGCCAACTCTCCCGCCACGCCCACCACAACATCCGGATTGCCATCACCGTTAAAGTCGGTTACTGCCATACAGGAGGGGTTACCGGGCAAGGAGAATTCGCGTTCGGCGCCAAATGTGCCGTCGCCATTGCCGAGCAAAATTCCCACTGTTGAGCTGTCCGCCTCCGCCACGACCAGGTCCAACTTGCCATCGCGGTTCATGTCCACAGCCGCAAGACCTACAGGTGCGGTTCCTGTCAGGGTAATAATGGTGGGTAGCTGCGCCGTGCCATCGCCGTTCCCGAGATAAAGCCAGATATTGTTGCTTCCGCCATTCGCCACCGCCCAATCCATGTGGCCATCACCATTGAAGTCTCCCGTGACCACCGCCGTGGGGATGAAATCGGCGGGGAGAGTGGAGCGGAAATCGAACCCCGGAGTCGGCGAAGGAGCCACCGAACTCTGCGCCAGCGCTCTGCCTTGAGAGAATGAAACGACATTCAACGGAGCCAGACCTGCACGGCGTCGGGCAAAGTGCGCAAGGTAGTCACCGCCGAGCTGGGCGGCCATCTTCCAGCCCAGGAATTTGCTGGGAAGGACGATGGTTCCTGCTTGGTGAGCATCCAACGAACCCGGCGAACCTGAAGAGGCCATGGAATAGGGAAGGTTGCCGGAAACGTATTTGTGCCCATGGCTCGGGTGGGCACGACCGGATTGGGGACGCTTGGGTGTGTCAGAGAGGCTTCCCGTTTGGCCCCCAGGGGATGAAACAGTGAAAAGCACTGCAAGGGATATCAACAAGTAAAGGAGGGTTAGATGCCTTCTCATAATTCCGACCACCGAGAAGATTCCGCACCCCCAATGCAACTCCATGGAGGAGACGCACGGTAGTGCGTCTTGATGGCCCATATCTTAGTCGCCATATCTGCATGCTTCAACAATTTATTTCGAAAACGTACTCATATGGTAAATTTGTCCGCCATCTCACCTGACTAAATGCCCGAGGACCACCATCCACTAACCACTATCTCCTAATCCCTCACCCCGAATCCCGAGTCCCGTGCCCCGTGTCCCCTGCCGAGTGTGTTATCTTTAAAGCTTCGCGAAAGGGTCAAGATTTCATGTCCACGGTTCGAGTTCGTTTTGCCCCCAGCCCCACCGGCTACGTCCACGTGGGAAATGCCCGGACGGCCCTTTTCAACTGGCTATTCGCGCGCCATCATGGCGGGGCATTTGTCCTGCGTATCGAAGACACCGACGTAGAGCGGTCGAAGCCGGAATACGAACGGCAGTTGCTCGAGGACCTGCGCTGGTTCGGGCTCGACTGGGACGAAGGCCCTGATCAGGGCGGGCCGTTTGGACCCTACCGCCAGTCGGAGCGCCGCGAGATTTATGCCCAGTACGTGCAGAAGTTGATCGCGCAGGGTGAGGCCTACTATTGCTTCTGCTCGGCGGAACAACTGGAAGCCGAACGGCAGGAGGCGCTGAAGGCCGGCCGCCAACCGCGCTATTCGGGCCGCTGCCGGAAAATTGCTGCTGAGGAGGCCGTGCGCCGCAAGGCGGCGGGTGAGCCCGCGGCGGTGCGCCTGAAGATCATGGAAAGCAGCTTCTTTTGGAATGATCGGGTGCACGGGCCCACCACCATTTCCAGCGAGGTCATCGGCGATCCCATCCTGGTGCGCTCGGAGGGCCTGCCCGCCTACAATTACGCGGCGGTGATTGATGACCACTTGATGCAAATCACCCACGTGATTCGCGGCGACGATCACATTTCGAATACGCCGCGCCAGCTTGCCGTCTATCGCGCGCTGGGTTGGGAGCCTCCGGAGTTCGCGCATCTCTCCACCATTCTCGGGCCCGACCGCACGCGCCTTTCCAAGCGGCATGGGGCAACTTCCATGGAAAGTTTCCGCGAAATGGGGATTCTTCCCGAAGCGCTGCGGAACTACCTGGCATTGCTGGGCTGGTCTCCTGCCGATGGAAAGACGGAAATTCTGAGTGCGGAGGAATTGGTCAAGCAATTCTCCCTCGACCACATCACCAAAAGCCCCGCCGTGTTCGATGCGGATAAGCTCAACTGGTTGAACCGGCACTATATGAAAGAGTGCCCACCGCGGCGCTTGGCGGAGCTCGCGGCGCCGTTCCTCCAACGCGCCGGCCAGTTAGGCCCACAACCCGGTCCGGAAGTTCTGGCATGGGTCGAACGCGTGCTCGATGCCGTGCTGAAGAACGTCAGTCTACTGTCGCAGCTTCCTGAGGCGGCGCGGATCGTCTTCGAGTTCGACGCGCAGCGGGCCCTGACTACGCCGGAATTTCAGGAATTGCTCGCCAGCCCAGCCGCCCTCGATGTCCTCAAATCATTCATTCCAAAGGTCTTAGCAGAGAATTCATTGACCTACGAGCGCTTTCGCGAAATCACCAAGGCTGTGCAAAAAGAAACCGGGAAGAAAGGCAAGGATTTGTTTCATCCTATTCGCATGGCGGTGACCGGCGCAAGTTCCGGACCAGAACTGGAAAAGCTCATTCCCATTTATGAGGAGGGCTCGAAATTGCCGTTGGCGCAGCATGTTAAAAGCGTGGCCGAGCGGCTGAGGGAATTTGCCGAGGCGGCGAAATTATAAGTATCTGATTCTAAAAGAGTAAAGGATGAGAAGTCAGATTTGAATGGCGGGCCCTAAGGTGGGCAGTATCGAGGATATCTGCCCATTTGTGGTTTATCCACAATCCGTCCTGGGAAAATACGGTTGGGGGGGAAATTCGTTGTCCCATCGAGAAAGTGGAGATCATCAAGAGGTCGTTTACGGAATCCATTCGGTGCGGGAGGCGGTGCGCACCCGCCCGGTGGATTTTGTGATGATCACGCAGGGCTACCAGAATCCTCGTGTGCAGGAGATTGTGGACGCCTGCCGCGCCGCGGGCATCTCCCTGCGTTTTTCTCCCCGCCTGGCGGTGGAGCGCACAGCCGGCACTACCCAACATCAAAACGTGGTGGCAGTGTGTGCGCCGAAGGCTTATGATGATATTTCCGACATGGTTAGCCAGGCCGAGCATCCCCTGCTGGTGGCGCTGGATGGTGTGGAAGACCCGGCAAACCTTGGGGCGATCATCCGTACGGTTGTGGCGACAGGCGCGCATGGCGTGGTCATTCCCGAGCGTCGCGCGGCGGGGCTCTCGCCGGCAGTGGCACGCGCGGCAGCGGGGGCTTTGGAACACGCCAAGGTGGCGCGCGTCCCGAATCTGGTCCGAGCCTTGATGGACTTGAAAAGCCGCAACCTTTGGGTGTATGGATTTGAAGCGGATGCCCCGAAGTCTTACACCGAGCTTGATTATTCGCAAGGGTGCGTGCTGGTGCTGGGCGGCGAAGGTCGCGGCCTGCATCGGCTGGTGCGCGAGGCCTGCGATGAACGGGCGCATATCCCCCTGCGAGGTCCCGTGAGCTCTCTGAACGTGTCCGTGGCCGCCGGCGTAGTGCTCTATGAGGCGGTGAGGCAACGAATTCGATAAGAACGATAGAGCGTCCGGCATTCAACTTTGTCGTGGCAAACCCAGGATCACGGATTGCAACCGGAGTTGACGGGCGGACATCCAACAGGATAGGGCAGTTTAGGAGGTCGTTCATGAATTGGAAATGGCTGCGCTGCTTCATTTGCCGGGCCCCGTTCCTAGCACTGCTGGTGGCGCTTGCTTGCCAGTCACCGGCGCCAGTCGCCTGGGCGCAGCAGGGCGCTGCGGTCAAGAGCCCTGAGCAAGCCGCCCCGAAAAAGGATTCGAATGATCAGACGCAAGAGGAAACTCCATATAAACTACCACCTGTCGTCGTTCAAAACGTGACCACTCCCGTGACGGTCTTCGACTCGGGCGGCCAATTCGTATACGACCTCGAAAAGAATGAGTTCAAAATTTACGACAATGGTCAACTTCAGGACATCACGGCTTTTGACACCGAAATACGCCGGCTGTCTTTGGTGATTGTGGTAGAAACAAATGACACCACCGACCCCTTCCTGGATTCTGTCCACCCCCTGGGCTCGATGTTTTCCGATATGGTGATGGGGCCGCAAGGGGAGGTGGCCGTACTCACGTACAGTGACCGCGTGGACAAAGCCCTGGACTTTACCTCCAATGGCGACAAGCTGGATACGGTGCTCCGCGGGCTGCACGGGCGAGGCGGCGGGTTGCATTTGGACGACGCGCTGGCGATGGCTCTCTCCATGCTCGATCACCGGCCAAAGGAAGATCGAAAAGTAGCCATTATCTTTTCCGATGGATACAACATCGGAAGCCAGACGAAGCGAAGCGAAATTGTTAAGCGGGCGATGAATTCCGACATAACCCTCTATGGGTTGGCCTTCAGCCCGTTGAAGGGTTTGTGGAAGAGACCCGAGAAGGATCCCCCTCCGGATTTAGTGGCGGAGAGTGTAGCGCGGCCTATGGGTCCGAACATGGCCCCCACACCCACTAATGAAGAGAACATCTGGGACACGTCGGACATTAACATCGTGGGGATTCTGCTCGGACTGGGTGAAGAAGCGAAAAAACCGCTTTTCAAGAGTTCATTACAATATTACTCGACCTATTCGGGAGGGATATCCTTTACGAAGTGGGGGAAAGATACCGTGCAGCAATACCTCAATCGCATCGCCACAGAGATCCACAGCCAGTATGAACTGGCTTATGCTCCCACTAAGCCGATTCAGCCGGGATTCCATAAAATCGAGGTGCAAGTGCGGCGCCCGGGAGCAAAGGTCCGAGCGCGCACCGGATGGTTCTATCAAGGTGAACCGCCGCGCGGCGTGAGAGTTAAGTGAGGTGGGCGATTCGCTCGCGATCGGGACCCCTCAATTGAATTCGTCGTAGCTTCGGTATTCCTGAACGCTCTTGCCGGATTGCAGTTCGATTTCCGCAAAATAGGGACGCATATCATCTTCGCTGACGCGCAGGATGACCGCGCGCAACTTACCCTGTTCGTTGCAGACGACCGTAAAGAACTTGTTTACTGTCACCCTGGCGATCTCAGGTTTTATCTTCCACGGGATTTTCATCGCCAAAACTTGCGCGCTCACGTCGGGCCGATATTGCATTAAGGTGATCCCGGAAAAGGGCAAGCTGAAGGTCCCTGACGGGCATTTAAATGTGAACCCTTCCTTGAGCACTTCCAGCTCTCCCGCACATCCTTTCTCCAAATTCTCGGTCCCGGCCAGGTACTGAAATGGCGGCTCCACAACTTTCTTGTGTTTGCCGTAGCCTGAACTGATGAGCAGGAGCAGCGCCATGAGCAGGTTGATTGAAATGGCGAGGCGTTTGGTAATGCGGTGCGGCATCATCATAAAAATCCCCGAATCCTTGGTGATTGGAGGCCACTTTTCGGCCCCAGTAACGAGTTTACTCCGAGAAGCGCCGTGAGGGAAACAGGCTTATGCATGTGGGGGTGGTACAGTTTGAATTCCTTCGCAGTAGGTCAGTTTCAAATGTGGTGCGCGGCTCCCGCCAAACCATCAATTTCATGGAGTACGACGGTCCCCTGGAACGAACTTACATGGTGCAGGTGTTGGGGGAATAGGAACCTGGGGAGTTTGCGGGCCGACAGGCAGTGCCCTAATTTACAGGCTGCCCATCTCCGCCCGCTGGTGCCTGAACCAGAGGTTCATTCACGAAACCTTGTTTCAATCCGGGAAATCAGATCAATTGCGCCTGCCTCATCCAGCCTTTCAAAGTATTAAGATCTTTGCGGATCGTAGCCAGAATCTCGGACTTGTCGATGGAAAGTGTTCTCGCGCCGTTTTCCACTCCTCCGAGAGGATACTCTGTATGCAACTGCACGGGCCCGGAGAACTTTGCCTCCCTGATCATTGCGAAATACGCCGGGAAGTTCACCATTCCCTCCCCCAGTGGACACCAGAGGGGCTCCCACTCGCCTTTGGCGTTCTTGCCCCATTTGAAATCTTTGATCGCCACTCCCCGCATAAACGGCGCCATCAGGCGCGTGCTATTGACCCATCCGCCCAATCCCCCCTCCACCGTGGCATGGCCGATGTCGAAATTCGAGCTCACCCATCGAGGGTCAAAGTCCTTAATCAACACCCAAAGGTCCCAGACGGACGCGCCTACCATTGAGCCTGAATGATTATGGTACATTGCACAGACTTTGTACTTCTCGTTCAAGGCCGCCAACGCGGCAACCCGCTTTTTCAACTGGTCGAGCCGGGCCGGGACATTGGTCAGCAGGCCGGAAGGTTTTTCGATGCTCGTGTGGAAGTTCGATAAATCGGGCATCTTCCCGCTCTCGGACCAGGAAAACCAACCCCACCGGTAGCGAGAAATCCCCGCCTCACTCGCGGCGCGAATAATGTCTTCGGCGTGAGGAGAATTAGCATCCACGATGCCGGCGGTAATCATCGGAATGTCCAGGCCTGCCTTGCGGATAATCTTCGCCACTTTGGGCAGGTCTTCCTGCACCCGCCCCGGTTCGACGTGCCCGCCTTCACGGACCGTAAGATCAATGCCGTCGAACCCCAGGTCCGCCGCCGTCGCCGCCATTTGCTCCCAGTCGAGCCACTGCAAGTGCTTGGAGAAATAAACGATCGGCAGTGGTCGAGCAGAGGCGCCACCTTTTCCTTCGGCTAACCCAAGACTCGGGAAACTGGCCATCGCGCCGGCTCCAGCGACGCCGCTCAGAAACTTCCGTCGAGATGAACCCACTCTTTCATCCGTCATGATGAGCCCTCACACCTTGGATTTATACCGGGCGACATAATCAGACTACACGTTTTCGGGCATTACCCAAGGCTCCCGATAAGTCCGCCTCAGGTATTGATTCGCTTCGTGGTCATTTACAAAGGACTCTTTGGCGCTGTCGAAAACCACCTTCCGGTCCCCCAAGCGATAGGAGATATTCGCCATGTGACACAGCGCCGCGGATATATGGCCTTCCTCTACGTCGGCGTTGGGGTGTTTTCTGTCGCGGATACAATGGATGAAGTTTTCCACGTGGGCCGCCTGCATTGCGGAATGCGTTTGCTTGTCGCTCGCAATCTTTTGCCCCTCCCGGTCGTAGAGCTGCCATCCCCCACCTTGGCGGCCCAGAATCATCATGCCGTCGCTGCCGTGGATTTCGATTCTGGTCCCAATAAAGGGATACCAATCGGGAAACTGGGTTGTACTTTCTCTGACCTTGTCGGGAATCTTGATCATATAAGGTGTCCACCAGGTTTCTTCGAAAACCAGCGTCAACCCGTAATACTCATACGTCACAATCGAGGTGTCGGGGGTCTCCGCGATGTCCTTAAAGAAGAGCTTTCCACCCGCATGGTGAACAGACTGGGGAAACGACAGGCCGGTGACTCTCCTGGCGAGGTCCAACTGATGAACTCCATCGTCCGTCATGATCCCGCCGTTAAAATCCCAGAAGACTCTGCGGAAATACATGGGGTTATAAGGCCGCAGTGGGCCGGGGCCTAACCACATGTCCCAATCAAACCCTTCCGGTGGGGCGCTATCTGGCGTCCTCACCACAGGCGCCCGGTTCAACATGTTGTAAACACGAACGAGATGCACGCTGCCTAATTTGCCGGATTGGACCAGCTCGCGCGCCGTCCCACCGTACGAACTACTGCGATTTTGCATACCGACTTGCACGACCCGGTTGTACTTGCGCGCTGCCTCCACCATCTTCCGGCCTTCCCAGATGTCATGCGAAGCCGGTTTTTCCACGTAGACATCCTTGCCCGCTTGACAGGCCAACACTGTGGCTAAAGAATGCCAATGGTCCGGTGTGGCGCAAACCAGGGCATTCACAGATTTGTCCTCCAGGATGCGCTGGAAATTGCCAACCGTCTTTGGGGTTTTCCCTTTCTTGTCCTCCACGATCTTCACGGCCCCACGAAGCCTCTTCGCATTTACGTCGCAGATGTAAGCAATTTCCACATCCGGCCTCTCGGCAAAAAACCCGGTTAATGCAGTGCCGCGTCCCCCCACTCCCATAACCCCCACAACAACTTTGTCGCTCGGAGCAACCCCCTTCGATGCCGCAGGCACTCCGGCCGCACCCAAAGCGGTACTTATTCCGCCCTTGATGCTCCGATCCAAGAAATCTCTCCTGCTGATTGCCATCTTGCGCCTCCGTTGGAAAGCCTGAACTCTGGCCACTCCCACCACCTGTCAAAAGCCCGCATCGATGACCCAACCATGATCAGGCCACACGGCCTATCATACAGATGAAAGTCACTCTCCGATGCGAAAGTTGGGCTGGGTCTTGACCGGGGTATATTTCAGGGTAGAAAAGCACACTCCGGGAGGGTCATGTCTGCTCGCGGCCCTCAGATTCACGTAATCCAATCCCCGGGCGGGCCATCATCATCGAGATTTGTGATCTTTTCGCAAGAAGAGCCCCAGACCCCAACCCGGGAGGGCTATGCTACCCCCCACTATGATAAAATATCTGAGTCCCACGGTGGGGAAATCAGTGGGCGATACTCCCGTACAACGGATTAGGTTTGGCGAGTTTGAAGTGGACGTCCGCGCGGGCGAGCTGCGCAAGGGCGGCCTGCGCATTCGTCTGCAAGAACAACCCTTCCAAATTCTTCTCATGCTGCTTCAGCATCCCGGCGAAGTGGTGATGCGGGAAGACATCCGCAAGCGCTTGTGGCCGAACGATACGATTGTCGAGTTCGATCACAGCATCGGCACGGCAATCAATAAGCTGCGGCAGGCCTTAAGTGATGAGGCGGAAACCCCCCGCTATATCGAGACCTTACCGCGCCGGGGATTCCGGTTCATCTTTCCGTTGAATGGTGCGAGCGACTCGGCGGAGGAATCCTCCGCCGGGGCAGCCCAACCTGCCAACGCGGCGCCCCCAAGCCCCTCCGACTTTACTCATTCCGACCTCATCGGCCGGACCGTTTCCCATTACCGCATTCTGGAGCGCCTGGGTGGGGGCGGCATGGGGATCGTGTATAAGGCGGAAGATACGAAGTTGGGCCGGAAAGTGGCGCTAAAATTTCTGCCCACGGGCCTGGCGGACAATCCCAGCGCGCTGGCGCGATTCCAGCGTGAGGCACGGGCCGCCTCGGCGCTCAATCATCCCCACATCTGCACGATTTATGAGATCGACGAGGTGGACGGGCAGCCTTTCCTGGCGATGGAGTTGATGGAGGGCTGCACGCTGCGCGAACTGCTTGAAAAAACGAAATTTGAAAATCGAAACTCGAAAATCGGGCCGAATTTCGAATTTCGATTTTCGGGTTTCCTTCCGTTGGGCACGTTGCTCGATCTTGCCATCCAGATTGCCGAGGCGCTGGAAGCCGCCCACGCCGAGGGCATTGTCCACCGCGACATCAAGCCCGCGAACATTTTTGTGACCAAGCGGGGAGAAGCCAAGGTCCTGGACTTTGGACTGGCGAAGTGGATGGTGCGCTCGGTCGAGGAGAAAGGGAGCGGAAGCGCGGAAGCAGGGGGAAATCCGACCCTTACGAGTCACGATCCTCAGTTGACGATTCCCGGCGCAGCGGTGGGCACGGCGGCTTACATGTCGCCGGAGCAGGCGCGAGGCGAAGCCGTGGATGCGCGCACCGACCTGTTCAGTTTCGGAGCGGTGCTCTATGAGATGTCGACAGGGCGGCAGGCTTTCAGCGGCACGACCTCGGCGGAGCTTCGGGAAGCGATTCTGACGCGCGAGGTGACTCCCCCGCAGCGCTTGAATCCCGCCCTCGACCCTCGACTCCAAGCGATCATCGAAAAGGCGCTGGAAAAGGATCGCGACGTGCGTTGTCAAAGCGCCGCCGAAATGCGCGCCGACCTGAAGCGCCTGAAGCGCGACACAAGTTCAAGTCGGGTTGTAGCGGCGGTGTCCCCATCGCCGCCACCGCAAACGGCTGTGGGGACACCGCCGCTACAGGGCGACAGCTCCGATTCGCAGATCATCGGCGAGCCGCGGCCAGCCCGCGCCACCACACTGCCCTGGGCAATTGCGTCCGTTGTGCTGGTGATCGTGGCAGCCGTTGCATTGTGGCTGGCGTGGCGCGCTTCGCGGCCGGCCGAGCCGCATCCGCTGGTGCGGCTGAGCGTGGACCTGGGGCCGGACGCCATGATGGGCTTCAATCTCACCGCAGCTATCTCGCCCGACGGTCGGCGGCTGGTCTTTCCGGCGCGAGGTCCCGATGGCAAACAGCAACTTGCCACCCGGTTGCTCGACCAGGCCCAAGCCACCCTGCTGCCCGGCACGGAAAACGGCCGGGACCCCTTTTTCTCTCCCGACAGCCAATGGGTGGGATTCTTCGCGAAGACCAAGCTCGAGAAAATCTCTGTCGAGGGTGGAGCGCCGGTGAGTCTGTGCGATGCCGCGTTCGATAGCGGCGCTAGTTGGGGGGAAGATGGAACCATAATCGCGGCGCTGAACAATCTATCCTATCTCTCCCGTCTGCCCGCTGCCGGGGGAACGCCGCAGCCCTTGACCAGACTGGGCAAAGGCGAGATGACCCACCGCTGGCCGCAGATCCTGCCGGGGGGCCGGGCGGTTATCTTCACGGCCTTTCCCGGGGCAGTCGGCATAGAAAACTCTAGCGTTGAGGTAATGCCGTTGCAGAGCGGCGTACCCAGGACGCTGGTCGCCGGGGGATACTTCGGTCGGTACCTGCCCAGCAATGGAGGCACTGGCTACCTGGTCTACCTGCATCAAGGCGTGCTATTCGGCGTCTCATTCGACCCTGTACGGCTGGAGGTTCTAGGCACGCCCATACCGCTCTTGGAGGATGTGGCTGCAAGTCCGATTCAGGGCGGAGGCCAGTTTGACTTTTCTCGGGCGCCCTCCGGGCGGGGAACCTTGGTGTACCTGGCAGGTAAAGAGGCGGCCCACACTTGGCCGGTGATGTGGCTCGACAGTTCCGGGAAGATGCAGCCTCTGATCGCCACACCAGGCGCCCATGCCACCCCACGCTTTTCCCCGGACGGGCGGCGATTGGCGCTGGCGACGAGTACCAGCAGCGGCATCGATATCTATATCTACGAATTGGAGCGGGGAACGATGACCCGGCTTACCTTTGGGGGGAAATCCCGGACACCGGTCTGGGCTCCTGACGGAAAGCACATAGCTTTCCAGTCGTCTGCCAGCGGTTTCGGGATCTCGTGGATCCGCAGCGACGGCTCCGGAGAACCACAGCAGCTCCTCGCGTCTCAATACTACATAGGCCCGTGGTCGTTCTCTCCCGACGGCCGGCGTCTGGCGTATTGGGAAACTAATCCCGAGGCTGGTTCTGACCTTTGGACGGTAACTCTGGACACGAGCGATCCCGACCACCCCAAGGTGGGCAAGCCCGAGCCGTTTCTGCGTACGCCCTCGGATGAGCTTGTACCGATGTTCTCACCCGACGGGCGCTGGATCGCTTACCGGTCCAATGAATCGGGAACGTCCGAAATCTACGTGCGGCCCTTCCCCGGCGGGCGGGGTGGCAAGTGGCAGGTCTCGACCGGAGGCGGGCTGTTCGGAGTTTGGTCCAATAACCGTCGGGAGCTGTTCTACGAGACTGCGGACGACCACATCATGGTGGTGGACTACACGGCGAACGGCGATTCGTTCACGCTTGGCAAGCCGCGCCCTTGGTCCGAGGAGCAGCTCTTTTGTGAAGGGGGTTCCAATCTGGCCCTGGCGCCGGACGGCAAACGCTTTGCGGTGTTCCCCATGCCGGAAGCCGCGGGACCCGACAAGGGTTCGGTACACGTTACCTTTCTATTGAACTTCCTCGATGAGCTGCGCCGAAAAACTCCTGCGGGCCGGTGAGAGGTCCACCTGAGGCCTTTTCCCGGGTGGAGACGATTCGAATACGGCCTTGTTTATCGCAGCCGTCGTGCCACAAACCTCGCCGGCGGATTCGGTGTCTGTTTGGCCTCTCGGACCGCATCGCCTGCCCTCGTAGCGCCGACCTGAAGCGCCTGAAGCGCGACATCAGTTCAGGTCGAAGCCTGGCGGCGGGTTTACCTCGCCGACCTGGCGCCGGGGAACTAGGATTTAAGATTTTGGAATTTTGCAATTGCGCGATTTCCCTGATCTTTCGCTTGACAATTGTGGATAGCCCATTAATTGCCAGTAATAAGGGCTATTCCCTGCTCGTGAAAGATAGCAACTGTTTTACTTTCAATAACTTACAAGAATTTCATTCTCTTCCACCTTGTTTTCAATAACTTACAAGCGGGTCGGCATTCTCGAATCTAGCCGGAGGCCGAACGGGGGCGCAAGCTAAAGCCCGTTAGCCCCTTGGGGCAAGGGAGACGCGGAACTTTCGTCCACGGCAATTCGAATTCGGCTCCCGCCCAAGCCTCGGTGGTGGAGTCCACGGCGAGACATGCGATGGTCGCACCGGCCAGCATTTGCCGTTGCGTCGGCGTCCTGATGGTCGAATTCATTTCGGCGCTCATTATCCTTCTCAGAATCTTGCCCTCTAACGTCCCTGAATCAGAGCACGTTATCAAGTTATTTCAACTCTCATCTCACGGGGCTTGCTGGGGGGGGAAATGGGGGGGAAATGGTGTCAGGAACCATTTCTCGGCGCCTCTACGCTGCAACCTTGTGAAATGTGGCTTGATTGCTGGGCGGCGCCGGTGGAGCAGCTACCACTTTGTCCGAATCCCGTATCCCCATCCCCGGCTCCGCCCCTGACACCTGGCACCTGATACCTGAGACCTTTTCCCCGTCCCCGCATCCCGTCTCCCGTGTCCCGTGTCCCGTGTCCGCCGGTATACAAAGACGATCTTGCCGGGTTCGGGGACGGCGGCGCGGTCGGGGAGTCATCAGTCCTCAGTTGTCAGTTCTCGGTAAGAGCATAGGGGCACGTCGCCTTTACTGACCACTGAAAACTGATGACTGATAGCTTTTCTTAGAGGCCTCGCGATGAATCAATCCATCGCCCAAATCGGCCGCCAGATGCCGCCGGACCGCGCCCCGATGCCTTGTATCGGGGAGAACGGCCCGCGAGAATCTTTCGCCGTCCCCACGCACCACTCGCCATACTCTCCACCGAATTTCCGAATGTGGCCTTCGATCTCCTCGATGATTTCGTCGTGGTTGATGGGCATAACGGCACCTCCCACTGTTCCCTATAACCTGTCCTCTGTTCCCTGTCTTTCTGCTCGTCACTCGTCACTCATCACTCGTCACTGTCTTCTTGCTCGCCACTCGTCACTGACCAATGTCATCAGATCATCTCCTCGTGGCTGATGGACACGATGCACCCCGACCCGATCGAGGGAGGACCGGCGAGCTTTTGCTATTGAACAGAAAAGGGTACCTGACGCCGTTCCCTTTAGAACCTCGAAAATAAAATGGTTCCTGACACCATTTCCTCACCATTTCCTCCCCACCATTTCCTCCCGTTTAGTAACGGCGATACGGGTGACCCGGACCCAAGTATTGTCGACCCATTGGTAACTGTGAACATTGCGACGAACCCGTCGGCGGCAATTTCACCGCCGAACAATGCGGTCTCCTATTCCTTGCCCCAAAACACTGTCCAATTCATGGGCAATAACACGACGGCGGAAGCGCAATTCACGGTAAGTGCCATTCCTGGATCCACCCAGGCGGGAAGCCTGGTGATTCAGGCTTGGCTTACTGATCCTTCTCCCGGCCTTACGGTATGTCCCTCAGTTCCCGCTGCTTCTGGGACCACCGCCTTCTGTGCAGTCGTGACGGTTGGCAACCCGGCTCCGGGAGGTTCTACGGCAACGTTGCAAATCAATCCGTGACCAAGGGCTGATTGCGGGGAGAAGCCACAAGACTTCTCCCCGATGCCCTTGCCTCGCTTGTAAACGGGCATGAGTTATCGGATAATTCGCGAAGGGATGGCGCGCAAGCGTATGAAGGCCATATCTTTTCCTGCCGTTCTGATTCATCAGGCCAAAATTCGATCCACGAGTCCACTTCACGTTGACAAGCGTCTGAAGTCCGGCGCACCGGTGCGCAGCGGGCGGAGAATAGGAGTCGTTTGCTGCGTCATGGCGGGCCTGCTACTGAGCATTCTCCCAAATGAGGTTGCTTTCGGGCAAGCTGTGACGCGCACGCCTGTATCACTGGCATCAGGATCATTTTTACTTGCGGCTGCGGCCCAACCGCGGGCTGGTAAACAGAAGGCCATGTCTCCTGGCAACGAGGCTGAACTTGCGGTGATCCTCCAGAAGGCGGGCGAGCGCGTTGCGGCGCTGTTCCAGGATTTACCCAGTACCACCTCAACGGAGGAAGTTCGATTTCTTCTGCGGCGTGAACGGCCTAATTCGGAAAGCACGTCATACTCCCGGCTGTACTACCGTTATCTCTTGCTCGTAAATCCGGGAAAAGACGGGCCACTCCTGCAGGAGTACCGGACCTCGATCGGAGAAACTCCCGGCGGAGGCTTGGTTGAGTACCCCAACAAGCCCCCCGTTGATTTCAAACGCGCCGAATACGGGCCATTCTTCGCGACCCGGCTAATTGCTCTCGTACTGAATTTTCTTCCTCAAAAGCAGGCAGGTTGCCAGTTTCGCTACCTCGGTCGCGACACGCTCAACGAACGGGAAATGGTGAAGTTGGGCTTCTCGCAAATTCCCGACGCAAACCCCGAGGTAAGTTCGCTCCGGCTCGCGGGTAAGTCGCTGGAGATGCCGATGAAGGGCGTGGCGTGGTTCGACGCTTCAACTTACGAGATATTGCGCATCCAGGGTAGCCCACTGACAGTGCGGCATGATCTGCATTTGGACAAGCTGAGCGTTGCCATCGACTTCAAGGCCGTCCCTTTGGGACCCCTTGAACTACACCGCCGTGGCGACTCCCCCGCCACATTCCAACTTCCAGTGCGAGCGGTGGTAGACGTCACCTTGGCGGGCCAGCCCTTCCGGATGATTCACGATTATTCTGATTACAAGGTGTTTCGCGCAGATAGCCGGGTGGTCCCTGCCGATGAAGCCGGGCTCAATCCTGCCCCAACCCCCGGTTCGTCGCCAGCCATCACCATGCCACCAGCGGCTCCCTCCGCCGTAAACGATCAATCCGGGCCTTTATTAGATCCTTGGTACAGTCCGTTGAGGCTCATCTACAGCAAATCGAAACAGTCCGGTCCTTTTGCCACCGAGGCACAGCGTGAACTGAACATCCCCTGGAAGGATTACCACGCCCTGCTTGTAGTTGCGGCGCGCACGGTGAAGGAAGATCAGGGATTCCAAGCCAGGATGAAGGCCATAACCGATGCGGAGCAGGCCGCGAACCCGCTATCACCCGAGATGCAAGCCAGGGCTCAGGAGCATCAAGACTTGCTCGCGATGGAAGTGGCGAGGCTCAAAAGCGAACTCGGTCCTCACGACTCCGCACGACTCGATGCCTTCGTTCAACAGAGGTATGGGACGCTGCACTTTAGTTCCTCCGGCCGGGCTCCGGCGCGCAAAGTGCACGTATCCCTAAACTCAGCGTACAGCATGTTATTTTCCATGGTGACCGGCTGGGATAGCTTAGCGACAGACAAGGAGGAGTTGGAGGACCGGGATGGCACAAATCTTCGAGACCGCATCCGCAACGACCTCGGCTTTAGCGATGAGCAATTTGCCCCGGTTCGCGCTGCGGCAGAACGCTGGGCGGCTGTGGAGCAAGAATACTACGCACGCAAGCTGCCGGCCAAACATGCTTTCGAAGCCACCTTCAAGTCCGCGACGGAATTAAAGGCTCTGGGACAGGAGCGCGTAAGCACCATCAACAACGAAATTGCTGCCCTTCGCCGTACGTTGGGCCCCGAGGTGACCGCCAAGGTGGATGCACACTTTCGATCCCTGCGCTTCTAGCAAATGCGGGTGTCGCGAACCGGCGCTAGCGTTCACCCATCAATTTCACCGGCCGAGCTCGGCAGCCTACCTCAGGCCGGAAGAGTCCGGGTGTAAGCTTTTGAACAGCAAGAATCTAGGATTTTGCCTGGAATGGCGGCAGGAATCGCCACGAATTGCGGCATGCAGATCTCCAAGTCCCTTGGGAATCACCGCCCGCACTGGCATTTATGATGACATCCTACAGCAGCAGTGGTTCCACTAATAACCAGAAGGCGGATCACATCAGCGTGCGATTGCCGGTAAGCAACTGATTCATCAAAGAGTTGCGCCAATTGACTAGCTGTGACTGACCAATTCAGCCCCGCATTGCACGGTCAAAGGCGCTGATGAGTTCCGGCCGGAAGCGAAGGAAAGCAATCACCTCTGGACGAATTCCCGCCTGGGGGGGAATGGTGTCAGGGGGGGTACCGCTTGCCGAGGTAGCTCCCGCCGAAGTAGAAGATGACTGTGAAGAACGCGGTCCATGCGATGTTGGCGCCGACCTGGACTAACGCTACGCTCCACGTGGACGGAAACCCTCCATCGGTTACCCCCGTCCAGTCGAGCAACAACAACAAGCAGAAACATATCGGCACCGCGAAGATGAACCGCTTCCTGACGACCCGGCGCATCTCGCCCTCCGGCCTGACAATGGTCCCTGGGGCAATGGGCACCACCTCTCGCCCCCACTTGTCAACTCCAGCTCCACAGACGGGACACGTCCACCCGCCCCACGCGGCCTGTTGAAAGGACCGTGCCTCTCGTAGGCTCGGAAGCGGCGTCCTGCACCGCGGGCAAGAAACGGGGTCGAGATTAATTCCCCATTTGTTTTTTGCGAGCGTACCGTAGAGTACAAGCAGCACTCCCAGCCCCCCTAGCCCAAATATAATCAGCAATACAATGATAGGATCACGAGCGCCCATTTCCTCACCGCCTCCTTTTCAGCTACTCTGCGCCCGTACGGCTATTGCCCGTAGACCCCCAGCTCCGAGCAGGCGGCTGAAGCCGCTATGCCCCCGAACGATCCACCTACGGCGCGATCCGACTCCTCTCCGGCGTACACGTCCGGCGTGCGGCGTCGGCCTTCCCGGACCGGTCACCACGTGGGGACACCAAAGAGGTCTCCCGGTTCTCGTGCATGCAGTTTCTCAGCGTGCCTGGGGTCTTCGACTACGCGGGACCACTCGCCGGCTCGCGCTACCGTCGGCGCGTGTGTGGCCTTCCCCCTCAGGAAACAGGGTCGGCATCCCGATCTATGGTTTTCGCAGCTCAATACCCTGCCCACTGATCCCTCTGTCTACGCTTCGACGGCAGCCTCGCGACTACCTCCGCAAGACTCGAGGCCAGGCGGTTCGCTACTCCTTTCCTGTAAGGCTCTTGCATCCTCCACTGCATGCCGGTTTATCCCGGCGCTCTTCCTGACACCATTCCTCCCCCCCCATTTCCCCCCCGGGTGCGCCGAGCGCCCTTACTTCTGCGGCTCAGGGATCTCCACAGGGGTTACAACGACGGAATCGTACACAGTCCCAGTAGAGGACAACAGGGTAACCGTGCCGGTGTTGCCGCTCCCGAAGGGTCCGCTGATGGCTTGGAGCTTGAAAGTCAGGGTCGCCGTTGCCTCAATATTGAGGGTCTGCGACTGCGCCGCCACCGGAATGACTCCGGCGATTTGCGCCGTGGTAATAAAACTCGCTGGGTAAGCACCGGCATTCCAAATTACGGCCGTCAGGGTCCCCTCGCGTGCTCCCTTGTAGTAGGTCAACGTGGCAGATTTGATTGCCCCGACGCTGTCGCTCGCAACGACCTTGACTTGACCCACACCCGTTATTGCGATCGAGACCAGGGAATCGGACAAGAGCGTTGCCACCGCCTGGACGGGACAGGAACTGGGATTCTCAATGCAGGTCAGATCCGATAGCGTCGAATACACCGGCACGCTCGGCGAGATTTGAAACTGCGAGGGAGTGAACCCTGCCTGGGTGACAACAAAATTCACGCTGAAGTCGTTGGGAGTCCCAGTGGGTCCGGACTGCTTTGTTACCACGAATTGGTCGACAACTTGTGGCGTGTTGGGTGGACCGCTGTTGTTGGGAAGGTAGTCCAAAATCATTTGCTGGCCTTCGACCAGACCTAAGGTTATGAGATTATTGGACCCGCAGTCTCCCAGTATGTCCCATTGGGGGCAGATTTGGACGCTCGTGTTGGCAATGAGACCGCTGGCGTGGGCCGCGGTCTGACCCCACGAAATCAGAAATTGGTGTGGTGGACAATGGATGGGAGTCACACTGAGGTGCTCAATTGACCCGTCCTTTGCGGCGCAGGCGTAATACACCGTATCGGCAAACGCGGCACTAGTGAAAACTGAGAATAAGGCACAGAACATTAATATACTCAACCCGGTCTTTTTCATGGGTGGATTCCTCCTTTTCGGTGTCCTTAATCTATGCTCGGATAAATATGCGCGACTTATAGCTGAGCCAAACCTCAGCGTCAAGAGACATAAAGTCAGAGACATAAAGTCAGGGGCAAAGGGCGGGGGGGAAATGGTGGGGGGGGAAATGGTGGTCAGGGGAAATGGTGTCAGGGAAATGGTGAGGGAAATGGTGTCAGGAACCATTTCTCGGGCGCCCGCGGTTCCGCATCGTGTTTTCCAGTCCGAATTGCGCAACGGCCCGCGAAACCCATTTCCCCGAACCATACGGTCGACTTTTCTTTATCGCAGAGCGGATGTTCTCAATTTCTTCCTTCCCTGGCGATTGGTTCAGCCACTCCCGGTAATGCCGCGGCTCGGCCATCGGCCACGGACTTAGCAGCTTCTTTTGCTTTGCGTTTCCGCCCAGTCGGGCGTGAGCGCTGGACCATGGCCAGTCCTCGGCCCTTTTGACCAGGCCAGCGCGCTGGGCGTTTCTTTCCAAGTAGCGAACCAAGGTCAGGAAATGCCGGTCGGACTCGACCAGCAGAGACTTATAGCGGCCTTGATAAACGTGCCCGTATCCGACCGTCCGGGTGCGCGCGTGATAACGCTGCGTGTGGGTCAGGGTGAGGCGTCGCAGGAATTTCGAGAGATCGCCGTCCGCTCGGGGATAAAGCACCAGATGCCAATGATTCGGCATCAGGCAGTAAGCCAGAATGCGCACGGGCACAAAATGCAAGCTCTCTTCCATGATCCCGAGAAAATCTTCATAATGCGCAGCTTCCCGGAACAGCCGAGAGCAGAAGTTCGCGCGGTTCAGCGCATGATAAACCATCCAGCCAACGTCCACTCGCCTCGCTCTGCCCATAACCGAATCCTATCGCTTTTTCCTCGAAAATAAAATGGTTCCTGACACCATTCCCCCACCATCCCCCCCTCCATTCCCCCCCCCTGACCCAATCCCCCCTGACACCAATCCCCAAGTGGAACCCAAAGGTGCAGGGCGGTGGCTGCGATGATGCGGTCGGGCATGTCTTGGAGCAGTTTGCCGGGAATGGTTCTCAGGGACTTGGCGACTTGGGACATCAGGAGATGTCCCGCGGTAAGTGGGCCCGCATATTGGCAATGGTAGGTCGCAGATGGGGACTCTCCCAACCTGGCTACTTAACGGCCGGCAGAGTTTGCGGCGGTTCGAACGATCGGCGGGGCGCTTATGGGTACATCAATCTCGAGGTAGGACGCGATGGGGAGATTGCCCCAATGCGCGGGGTGAAAGGTCCAGCCCAGCAAAGTTTCGCGTGCGGCTTCGTACTGCGCCTTGCCCGTGGGCGAAACTTCCCGGTCGACCACCTCGCCCTGGTCATTGACCAGCAGGCGCATATGGACTACCTCTTCCCGCTGCGCGTCCTGCGCCGTTCGCACCACCTGGGGTGGTTTGACTTGGCGCAGAAAGTCTCGCTCCGCCTGCCCCGGCGTTAAATCCGCTTGGAAGAAATTCAAGGTGAATTTCATTTCCACGGTAGTAATGAACCACGACGGCCCCGAGGCGATGGCCAGCGGATGGTAGATCCAGCGGCGCGCCGCCTTCAGGGCTGCTGCCGCGAGAATGGCGTTTCCTCGCAACACGTGCGCCTTGGCGACTTTCCCCGCGCCGTCGACAGTAAGTTCTAAATGCACTTGTCCCTGAAGATAATTGACCTTCGCCACGGGCGGGTATTCCGGCGCCGGTTGAGCCAGGACCAGCCCCGCGGCTTGCTTGCGGTCAATGACGATGGGCGGGCCATTCGGTCCCGGATCGTTCTCCTGCGCGCGCACTTTTCCCGGTGCGCACACCATCGCCAGGGCGAGGAGGAAAAGGCTGTGGCGGTAATGCCTGTGCTTAATCATCGCCTTCGAAAATCACCAGAGCCACCGCGTAACGGTCAGAGTGGGAAAGCGACACTGACATCCGGGTGACCCGCAACTTCCGAGCGACTTCCCGCGCCCGGCCGGTCAAAACCAATTCGGGTTTGCCACTCGGCTGGTGAATCACTTCCACGTCGAGCCAACGAATGCCTTCCCTCCAGCCGGTTCCCAGAGCCTTGAAAGCCGCTTCCTTGGCCGCGAAACGCGCCGCGTAACGCTCGGCGCGGTTTTTGGACTTTTCGCAATAGGCAATTTCCGCTGGGGTGAAGATCCGCTTGGTAAATCGCTCCCCGTGCCGCTCGAGGCCTCCCTCAATACGTGAGGTTTCCGCGATATCCACTCCGGTTCCGAAAATCATCGTCACGTCGTGCGCTTGCCCTGATAAGTCCGTAGGAAAAGGATATAGGCGTAGTATCGAACTTTAGCCTGCAACTTTCAAGTCCTGTTTTCGTCCTGGCGACAATAACAAATCATGGTCCCGATTGCAACGCGCGGTGGGCCGCTGGCTGCCAGGGTTGTGCTATATTCAAGGCTTGGGCAGGCAGATTTTCAAGATGGTGTCACGGGGCGGCTTGACCTGGCTGGAGTCTGTTCGGCTGAGCAAAATGCCCTGGTTGGTGCATGCGTTCAGCACGCGGCGGGGAGGCGCGAGCCCGGCCCCTTGCGCGGGTCTCAACCTGGGATTCACGGAGTCGGATCAGCGTGCGCGGGTGGAACAGAACCGCCGCCGCTTCCTCGATCAGCTCGTCGGGAAGGATTTTGCGCCCGCCTCAGTGCGCCAGGTTCATTCGTCCCACTCGTGGGTGGTCGCTCGCGACCGCGCCGGCCAAATGGCCTACCAATTGCCCTGCGCCGCCGTGTCCCTGCCCGCGACCCAGTCGCCGGCTGGAGACGGGTTGATGACCGCCGAGCCCGGCATCCTCTTAACCATCCGAATCGCCGACTGCCTGCCGCTGCTGCTCGTCGACCCGCAGCGACGCGTGGTGGCGGCGGTCCACGCCGGTTGGCGCGGCGCGCTGGCACGGGTCATCGAGAAAGCGGTGGGGGATCTGCGGCGCGCCTTTGGTTCTGATCCGCAAAAACTGGTTGCGGCACTGGGGCCGTCGATTCGCGCCTGCTGCTACGAAGTGGGCGAGGAAGTTGTAGAAGCCTTCCACGGGAGTTTTGCGGGCGCTGAGCAGTTCTTCCAGACGCTGCCCCATCGCCCCGAGGCAGCCACCGATCGCCATTCGATTCTCTTCTTGAGCGCCTGCCCGCCGGGGCACGCTCCCGAACATGTTCCCGCCACGCGCCTCGATCTAACCGCCGTGGCTCGGCATCAGCTCGCGAGTGCGGGGGTTAAGCCTGCGAACATCTCGGTCGCTGACTATTGCACGGCGTGCCGAACCGATCTCTTCTTCTCACATCGCCGGGAAGGTGGACGCACAGGACGGCAAGCAGCGGCGATTGGCATTGTGGATAGTCCAAGAACGAGCGGGACAAAGGGCTATACGGCGAGCTAAAGGGAGTGTTGACTGGGCATGCGTCCGGCTCGGGGGGCTGCGGCGAGACTGACATTTTGTCCAAAAAAAGAGGGCGCGAGAATGACTAAATGTCCGCTGCCTGCTCCCTACCCTTCCATCTCCATACCCTCCTGAACCTTTAAGGACGGGGAACCCACTTGCATCCCCCCCAGGCTGAGTTGCCCGCATGCAGCGCGGATGTCCTGACCTCGAGAGATGCGAATGAAGGTCGGAATGCGGCGGTCGGTGAGGATTTTCTGGAAGGCCACGATGCGCTCGAACTGGGGCGCGCGAAAGGGAAGTTCCGGGCCGCTATTGTAGGGAATCAAGTTGACCTTAGCGCGGAGGTCGGGCAGGAGGTCCGCGACGCGGCGCGCGTCGGCGTCCGAATCGTTGAATCCGTCCAGCAGCACGTATTCGAAAGTCAAATGCTCCCACGGGCGCAAGGGATAAGCGCGGCAAACGCGCAGCAGGTCCGCCAGCGGGTATTTCTTATTGATAGGCATCAGCGCGCTGCGTTGCTCGTCGTGGGAAGCATTGAGTGAAACGGCCAGCTTGGGGCGCATCGAGTCGCGCGCCAATTCCTCGATGCGAGGGATGATGCCGACGGTGGAAACAGTAATGCGCCGCAGCGGAACGCCCAGGCCTTTGGGATCGGCGAGAATCCTCACAGCTTTCATGACCTGCGGCAGGTTCAGCAGGGGCTCACCCATGCCCATGAAAACCAGGTTGAGCCGCGCACCGCGCGCCACACGCTGCCCCGCGGCGACCGCCAGCACTTGCCCGATAATTTCGCCCGCGGTCAAATTGCGCTTTGCCCCCAGCAACGCCGTGAAGCAAAACCGGCAATCGAGGGCGCAGCCCACCTGGCTCGACAAGCAGAGGGTGGTGCGGTCCTCCTCCGGCATATAAACGGTTTCAATCATGTTGCCGTCTGCCAGGCGGAAAAGGTAGCGGACGGCGCCGTCCCGCGACGCAAACTCGCGCTCGACTTGCGGATAGGCAATCCCCTGCTGGGCGGCGACGGCCTTGCGGAAATCGCTGCTGAGATCGGTAAGCGCGGCGAGGTCGCGCGCGCGGCGCACGTAGATCCCGTGGTAAATCTGCCGCCCCCGATATCGAGGTTGGCCGAAGCTCACCGCCAAATTCTCCAGTTCTTGCAGGCTGAGCCCCAGAAGATTGCCGTTATGTCCTTCAAAAGCCATATTTCGACCGTTTCATTTAATGTTAACATTCGCCCCACGGAGGGTTCAAGCCTTCCTGGAGTTCCGGTCAAAAGGAGAACCACCATGAACTGGTATAACTTCATCGCTTGTTTCTTCGCCGGGGTGTTTCTCGCAAATGTGGTGCCTCATTTCGTGCATGGCATTTCCGGTGACCCTTTCCCGTCACCCTTCGCTCACCCTCCCGGAAAGGGATTGTCATCGCCAACCGTAAACGTCGTCTGGGCACTCTTCAATCTGGTCGTCGGTTACATCCTGTTGCGGGTCGGAAAGGTCTCGAGCGAAGACATCCGAGCACTTGTTGTTTTCTTTGCCGGTATCGCGGCCATCAGCATCAATTTGAGCGTGCATTTTGCCAAGAAACAAGCCAGGTAACCGCCTGAGCGAAAAACCGGCGCGGCGCGCACGGAGCCCCACGGCGAGCGAAGCCGTGAAAAGACTCCCGAACGGGCAAAAGCATCTCTCGCAAAGGCGCCAAGGCGCAAAGAAACGCAGAAAACAACTCCCCTCTTTTCTTTACGTCCTTTGCGACTTTGTCCGTCGGCTGACGGATGAAACTGTCTCCAGTCTCCCTATCGCCGAATCTTATTGACAAAATTGGCAAATCATTAATAATCCGACCAGACGTCTTTTGAACGCCGAAAGGAGAAAATGAGCCCTCGACGCGCCAATCCGGAGCTTGCTGACCGACGCCGTGATGTCCTGGTAAGGGCGGGATACGCGGAAATCTTGGAGAAAGGGGTTCAAGGGATGACCCTTGATTCCGTGGTCGCCCGAGCCGGATCGAGCAAGGGCGGCGCGCTTTATTATTTCCCCACCAAGGAAGACCTGCTCAGTGGGGTTCTGGAGTGGCTTTTGCGGCAATTGAACGGAACGCTGGATAAAGTCCTGCAAGCGCAGGACTCGGCGCGCGGGAAACTGGTTTCGGAATTGGAAGTGCTGTTTCACAGCGCGGAGGTCAACCGCAAGTTCTACCTCGTCTTTTTTGATTTTGTGGCGGTGGGCACGCGCCAGGAACGATTCCGGTCACTCTTAGGGGGCTTTTTCGCGGCTTGTCATCGTCGCGATACCGAGATTGTCGAGCTGGGAATTCGCGAGCAGCAATTCCGGCGGGTGAACCCTCGGGACGCCGCCACCACCATCCGCGCGTTGGTGGATGGGTATTGCTTGCAGTGGCTGCTGGGACCGAGCGATGCGCCCATCGAAGCCTATCGAGACCGCTGCCGCGCGGTCTTGGGTGCATATCTTTTGCGGTGAAGTTACAATCGTAGGTGGTTGGTCGCAGGTGGTATGTGGGGACTTACAATGAGGTAGGTAATAGGTCGTAGATGGCATGTGGGGACGCAGGTATGACAATTCTCCCCACCTACCCCCCGCCACCTGCGACCTGCCATTCCCAATACCCCACCTGCGACCTACCGCCTACGACCTACGATTTGCGGGTCCGCGACCCTGAGGCACGGTCGGTATTAAAAGCCTCATCTTCTCACCTGAAACTACCGATAACCGAAGCGGGGGAGTGCGCGCGGCCGGCATGAAGGTGATCGTGCCGCCCGACCCGCCTTTCCACCTTCAGATTTTGCCTGTGCCGTGTCACGGGTCACTCCTCACTCGCCAGACCATCCATCTCGTCAAACCCTGCAGAGATCGGGTCATTGAGGGATTTTCGATTGACGATGGTCGATTGACGATTGGCGGAGAAACGAAACTCGAAGCTTGAAACTCGAAAATGGGAACTGGAAACTCGAAAATCGAAAATTGACTCGCGCTGAGACGCTGAGGCGCGGGGAAATTCAAGAAGGAAAAACCAGAGACCCGGGGGGAGGATCGTAGCAAGAAGTCTAAAAGGTCATTCTTTTCAGCCTGTCTCAGCCTCTCTGCGTCTCGGCGCGAGGAAAGCTTTGGGTAAAGAAATCATTCCTGCACGCTAGTACGTTAGTACTCTAGACGCCTCCTTGGAATAGTGTTAACTAACCAATCCCCGGTCCACCCCTGGCTCCGGATTATCGCCACCGACTTGTGGGATGGCCAAAATGAACGACGCATCGCCGAATGGCGAGGAGAGGACTTTATGCAAATCTTTGATCAGGTTGACCCGCATTCGCTGGAAAGTCGCGAGCAGCATCTATGGCTCCTGGCCCTTGGTCTGCTTTTGCTTTTCGCCGTGGGGATAGCGCTACTGATGTACCCGGCGGCCTTCTCAAGTCCCATAGTCCTGAGGGTGAATAGCCCGCGCGAGACCTTCATCGGTTTTTGCGTGCTGGCGGCTCTCGCGATTTGCTATTTGGGTAACCGAGAACTTCTTATCAGTCGACTCCGCAAGAAAAGCACTCAGGAATAGGCGTCGACGATCCGCCTTCGGGAACAAGCAAGCGCAGAGTCATCCCGCGCCGAGTGGGATGACTCTGCGGCCTTTCCTCCTTGGATGTTAACAAATGCGTTGACGCTATCATGTTAAGAACCGCAGAGTAAGGCGAAGCGTGCCTAACTCTGCGCTAGCTGCTCGACCTCGGACTTCGGACCCCGGACTTCCAACTCTTTTTTGCCGCCCCAAGTCCCGAATCCCCAATCCCTAACCCCTGCTTTTCCGACCCCGGACTTCGGACCCTGCACCTCGCCACTCATCACTCATCACTCGTCACTGCTCTCAGGACAGGCGGTCAGAACAAATCCGAATGTGTGCCCGTCCGGACCAAGTACAGGTCGCGACCGTCGATCTTGTAAATCAGCAGCCAATCAGGTTCCAGGTGACAATCGCATTTCCATTCCCCGGCGAGCGGGTGGTCTTTGTAGTGGGGCGGAAGCGGGTTCCCTTCCGCCAGGAGCACGATCAACTCGCGCAGCTTCGACATATCTTTGCCTCGTCGCTGGGCGAGTTTGACGTCACGCCGGAATTGTGTCCCGCTAATCAGGTGGCGCGCGGTCAAATTCCTAAATCCTTAAACAGGGCGCCGGCAGACTTGAAGCGCTTCCCCTTGCGCTGGTCCGCTGCCTGCATCGCCTTCACCGTAGTTCGATTGGGGACCTTCACCTGGAAGGGCAGGGCCTTCTCCGCGGCCACCCGAACCAGCAAGATGCGGACCGCGTCCGACACGGACATCCCCATGCTCGACAGGGTTTTTGCCGCCCGCTCCTTCACCTTCTCGTCCACCCGAATGTGTACCATCGTCGTCGGCATACGATTTAAACCTCACTGAGATACAATGTATCTCAGCAGAGGCACGCTGTCAATGGCCAGTTCGGGATTAGGGATTCGGGGTTAGGGATTAGGGACTTGGGACACGCGACTCTTGCTCGTCCCTCGCCACTTGTCACTGGTCTCAGCACTAGCCACTAACCACTAGCCACTGCCCTCAGACATGCGGTCAATCTGCTCGCGGCGCCGTTCAGAGGCAATAGTGAATAGAACCAGCGAGCGCCGAGGGGGGGCCACTCAGCCTAAGTGTCCTTGGCCAATTCAAGTGCCTCGGCGGGGGTGATGGCCTGCAAGCCGAGGACATTCCGAAGTTCGTTGATCGAATCCCGCAGATCCTTTTCGTCCGTCACGATTATGGGGTGAGAAATCAAGCCAGCCCTGACAACATAATGATCCTCTTTAGGTATGCCGTCGAATGCGGCAGCGGGCAAATCAGGTGGCTTGCTTGTCTCGATGATGAACTTGGCCGAATTATAGACAACATTGGCTAGGAAAAGTGCCGTCGGAGTCTGATACTGGGGCTTGCCGAAGAATTCCACGAGACGGCCAAGGTATTTCTCCCTCATCGTCCTATCCACGACAATGCGGTGGCAATTCTGGCCGATGAGCTGAATCAGAACAGCACACGTCTCGTCGCGCTCACACTTCGCATTTTCGCCCTTAACGGCGAAAAACAGCACCATGATGTCGAGGAGGAATTGATGTTTCACTGTTTAGGTTTTGCTCAGTGCTTTAAGGTAGTCGGATAGTTCAGCTAGACTCTGCTCAAAGAAGTCCGGAAGGCCGCCGTCCACTTGGCCAAACTGGTTTATCTCGCGCTTGCCCACTTCGGCAATTCCGTTCTTATTCTGAAAGTAGTAAAGCGCCACATCAGCGGGGCTCCATTCGCCGCGCGCCACAGAGTTAAGGATGGTATGAAGCACATGTTCGCTGTGGGTCTCGAAAAAGAACTGGATGTTCTCCTTCTTGGCCACAGAGAGCAGCATGCTTGTGAGTTCGCACTGCCCTTTGGGGTGAAGGTGGGCTTCAGGCTCCGAGAGCAGGATCGTCTCGTCCGGTGGGGTTAGAAGGACGGGTACAAAGATGAACGGAATCTGATTTGCGCCCGTACCCTCATTCGCAAACAGAGTTTCGGCTCGGCTGTTACCCGTTGGCTTGGCCCAGATCTTCAGGCGCTTTCCAGGGATGACTTCAAAGTCGATGGAGATATGGAGGATCTCTTCTAGCCGTTCGGACAGCCTCTCCTTGAGTCTTCGGTCTGAGGCGAGTGCATTTGGCAACGCAAGCGCCCTGTCGTGGAGCGTCAACAATTCCAAACTGCTCGGGGAATAATCAGTAATTGGGTATCCCCACTCTTCAAAACCGCGAAGGGCATACACAGGATGCAAAGATTGTAGCAACTTAGAGGGGATAGCGCCAATCCATTGGGAAAACTCGTTGTACATTCGCATAGTCTCTTGCGACAGCACTGGATTGGTAGTAGAGAAACCCGCGAGCCTGGTCAAATTGAAGGTGCCGACGGCTTCGAGACGATAGATAACTTCCCCCCACTTCAGCCCTGGACTACCCTTAGTCGGTTTCCCTCCAACGAACTCCCATTCAGTCTGACCTCCCGGACATCTGATGGAACCGCTATTGGATACAAGCCAGTTTTCCTTGATTCGGGTCTCAAAGCTTAGGGATGCTTCGTTCAAGTCACCAATGGTACGCGGCGGCCTAACGCCGCCCGAGACCTGGAAATCAATTTCGTTGCGTCCCCTGCGAACCACTTCATCGAAGGCCCCAACATCAACCAAAAGATTCGGCGAGTACAAGTAGTGTTCAGATGGAGGAGGTTGAATACCGCCAGGAGGTCGGCATAGGAACTGGTCGTTGCGCGCAGCCGCTTGTCTTAGCAGAAGCAGCGCCTGAAAGATGCTCGACTTCCCGCTGTTATTCGGGCCGATGAAGACAGTAATCGGCGCGGCCTCAATCGAGGTGTCTTCGTGGAGCTTGAAGTTCTTGAGGCGAATGGTCTTTAACATGTCGTCATTATAATCCAGCGGTTAGGCACGATCAGCGTTTTTCTGACCGTGGCTTTTCTCATGCCCGATACCCCAGCGGCAACCGCACCTCGTCAATCGGGATGGAGCGCGACGCCGTCGCCTTGTCCAAAGGAAAATTGTTGTAACTCGACCACCGCCAAGCTTCCGGCCGGCTCACTAGCACTTCGCGAGCCAGCATTTTATGGAACAATCAGCGCAGCCTATGCGTTCGCTGTCAGGCTAAGAACTTACGGTCAGATCCGCACCGACTGGCTACCTGCTATAAAGCCTCCGCTTGATATTAATGCATCAGCCCACAACAGATTGTATAATCAGCGCCATGAATCCCCCCTATGACTCCTTTCTCGGAAACGACCAGCCTGCTAGCTCGGGGCTAGCTTTCGGACCCCATATCACGGTGTTATGGTCTGCTGCTCTGATTGTTCTTGTGGCTATCCCAATTGCGGGAAACGCCGCGAACTCGCAAACTGGTATCCACGAGAAGCTGCTTGCGGGCGAAGAGGTTAACTTTGGTACTTGTTGCCGACCCATACCGGAGCGCACCGTTCAAGCATCGTGGATCAGGGAAGCAGTGATAAAGCATCTGAGGGTAAATCTCTACGGCGCCAATGTTAAAGGGGAGCTCGATCTTAGAAATTTGACCGTCGATGAGCAACTGTCGTTAACGGGCTGTACCTTTGAAGATACTGCGCAATTTGCTAATTCGATATTCAAACAACAGCTGAGCCTAAACAACGCGATTTTTCAGAAAGGCTTTGACCTCGATGATTCGACTATTGAGCACGATGCCTACTTCCTTAATGCCAAATTCTCGAGCGGGGCCACGTTCGAGAATTCCCAGTTTCGGGGTGATTTCTTCGGTATTGGGGCGGTGTTTGAGAAGGATGCAGTGTTCTCGATGGCTATGTTTCACGAACTCGCTATCTTTGAGGGGGCGACCTTTGAAGGCAAGGCCGACTTTTCGAGCGCAAGGGCTGGTCCTTTCGCGACCTTCCGGGGAGCAGTATTCGAACGGGAAGCAAACTTTTCTAGTTTCCAGGCTGGAGGTGGAGTGAGCTTCAGCGGTGCGGTGTTCAGAAGTAACTGCATTTTCAACAGCTCCCACATTGCCAGCAATTTGGTTTTCCGCGCCGACAAGCCATTCAAGGCAGCCAGTTTTCTCGGGGATGCTGATTTCAGTGGGATTGAAATTGGCGGAGAAGCTGACTTCAGTAAGGTGCTCTTTGCCGGAGACGTACTGTTTACTGAGGGTCTGATTGACCTTACGGCGCTATTTGAGGGCGCAACCTTTAGAGGAAGCGCTGGTTTTAACCATGTGCAGTTCAAGCGCGGAGCCTTATTCCGGGGTGCCCCCGAGCAAGGTGTGAGAGGAGTCAGGTTCGAAAAGGGAGCAGACTTTACGGCAGATCGCTTTGGTAGCAACGCCGAATTTGAATATGCCGAGTTCACGGGACCGGTAAAGTTCGAACAAGCTGAAATAGCGGGGCGCACAATCTTCATAAGAGCAAAATTCCTGCCAGCGGCAAGCACTTCCTTTAGGGGATCGTCTTTCTACAAAGAAGTGTGGTTTGAGGGAACAGATTTTCGGCAAGGTGCCGATTTCCGGGACTGTCATTTCGGCTCTGAGGCAGGTTTTGAGGGAGCAACGTTCGCTGACCTGGCAGATTTTTCAGGTTCGCATTTCGGAGGGATCTCCCGTTTCGGTGAGGGGTCAGACCCCTTGGGCACACAGGAGTTTGAGGGTGCGACATTCCAGGGAGTCAGGTTCGACGACGCCGTCTTCGATGGCGATGCGCAATTCGAAAGTACTGCCTTTATAGGTCCTGCTAGTTTTCGTGAGGCGACGTTCCGGACGGTTTATTTTTCGCAGGACGGACACATAAGAGAGCATCCAAAGAGTCAACCATCTACGAGAGGCACCGAGTCGGAGCAGTTTCAGAACGCCATAGACTTGAGAGGCTGTACTTATCAACGAATCCAGGCTCGTTGGCGTTCGCTGTTTCATTACCCGGACAACAGTCTCAGACTTACGCCCTATGACAGGCAACCTTACGCGCAGCTCGAAGAAGCCCTGCGCAGGGTTGGCCAGGACGATGCCGCGGACGCAGTGTATATAGACCGGCGCGAGGTGGAAAGGAGGCTAAAATGGGATTCCCGCCGATCACCCACTTGGATCTTATCTTGGGGGTTTGACGCATTGTACGGCCTCCTCGCAAACTACGGCGTAACGCCCTACAAGCTGGTTTTAGCTACGATTCTTCTTCTACTTCTTGGCACGAGGGTCCTTTCTCGGCCTGCCGCTGTTTTAAGAAAAGGTGGTGAGATTGCTGGGTTTCAAACTAAGGCAACAAAATTATCTTGCTGGCAGGCGTTCTTGGTAAGTCTGCATTATTTTCTCCCGGTGGACATCCCCGCGGGATCTGAATGGTCGCTCGCAGATCGACCCATAGAAGTGGCTGCCGGTCCACGATGGTTGAAGGCGAAATTCAATATACGGCCCTCTACTTTTGCTACGTTTTTCCTCCGACTTCCCGGTTGGATACTCGTACCGTTGGCAGTTGCTTATGTGACCGGGTTGCTTAGATATCTAGGACGGTAGCAGGTAGTCACTGTGAGTGCAGTCTTGACCGTGGGATTTTCCTTTCGAGACCCCAGCGGCAACCGCACGGCGACAAAAGGCAGTGACGAGTGACCAGAAACAAAGTCCGAAGTCCGGGGTCCGATGTCCGAGGTCGTAAAAGAGCAGTGGTTAGTGGTCAGGGGTTAGTGGCTAGCGGAAAAACCAAAGAGCGAAACTCGAAAATCGAAATTGGAAACTCGAAACTGGAAAATCGCCAATCGCTAATCGACAATCCAAAATCGTCAATCGACAATTTGCCGCCCCGGCTCCTGACTCCTGGTCCCGAGTCCCGGCATTGATCGTGGCGGAACGCTCGCGTAGTTCTCCTCCGTCGTCGCGCACTCGGAAATTACTTTCCGGCTGGTCGAGTAGCGCGATGCCACGCAAAGCGGGGCGGGACGGGAGCGGTCCCATTCGGACAGTCCTGTCCCCCCCGATTTGCGGTTTCGGTCCGATCTGTCCTCACGCAGAAAGCGCGTCCACGGATCTTATTGAATTATTACCGTGGGGTCGCCGCCTGCTCTGGTGCGTTTCGCCAGGGGAGGACAGACTTTGTAGGGGTACGACCCACTCGCTCCGGTCTGAACTTTTGTTTTCTTGATGCCCCCCGCAAGCACTACGAAACTCTTGTCATTGGGAGCAATGAAGGGGGAGCCCGGCGTGCTGTAAAAATCGACAATTTCGTCTACAGTGCCGCGATTGTACCATGTGATTATATGGTCGTGGTAACCACCCCCGCTTTGGCCCACGTCAAGATCAGTGTCTTGAGGTGACCCCTTTGGTTTTGGCTGCTTTTTTTTCTTCATCATATTTTGTTAGTCTCCTTTTCAGTTTTAATTAAAGAGTATCGTTCGAGCAAAGACTTAAAATTTGGGTCGTTGCGCATGCTGTCCAAAGCCGGAGCATGAAGCACCCTGCTGATGGAGAGACCATGCCGCAAGGCGTCGTCGAGAAACTTCAGCGCGAGGTCAGGGCGAGAGTTGCTATACACCAATGCGGCGTCAAACAACACAGCGGGGTCAGCGGGCGCAAGTTGAAGGGCCTGCCTGACGCTTTCCAAGGTGAGCTTGGATTGTCCCAACATGGAGTAGTAAGACGCCAGGTCGCCCAGGACCGTGGCGTCACGCGGATTTACTTTGAGTTTTTCCTGAGCCAGCGAAACGGCTTTTTTAAGAACCGTCGCAGCTCGGTCACGGTGCCCAGCGTAATAGTAGGCGTTACCGAGGTTTCCCCAAACCACATAACTCCGATCGTCCAACTGCAACGCCTGGGTGTACTCGCGCGCCGCATCGTCAAATTGCCGCAACTGGAAGAACGTCGTGGCCAGATTGGAATACGCCGCGTAGGTGGGCCGAATGGAAATCGATCGCTGGAACATCTCGATCGCCTCCGCATAGCGACCTTCCATAATGTAAGCGCCGCCGAGATTGCTCCAACCACGGAAGCTGTCAGGGGCTATGGATACAACTTGGGAGAACATTTGGGCAGCTTCGGGAAAACGGCCATGACTGAAGTAGAAGGCGCCCAAGGAGTTGTAGCCCAGCCAATACGCCGGACGCAGGGCGATCGCCTTGCGGAACGTGGCTTCGGCCGCTTTGGTATTGCCCAGACTGGCGTACGCACCGGCCAGGCCGGCTACCGCATTATCGCTGGTGGGTTCGAGCTCCAGCGCCCGCCGGTATTGCACCAATGCCATCTCGTACTCGCCAGTCCCACGAAGGACCTGCCCGAGGCAGACGTGGCCCGTAGCTTCAGATTCGACCAAATTGACCGCCCGCTCGCAGTTGGTTTTCGACAGCGTGCTCCACTCCGGGTCGTTCGTCGCCTCGTACTTCCGCCAATAGGCTTCGCCCAGTCCTGCCAGGGCCCGAGCGTAATAGGGATCGCGCTGAAGCGCGCCGGTGAACTCGGAGATGGCCGCATCGATATTCTCGGGCTTGGCGAACTCCTCCAGGTATCCTCGCCCACGGAGGTACCTGGCGTAGGCGTCGGACTCGGATGTACCTTGTCCTTTGAAGGCTTGCTGTTCCTCGGGCTGAAGCTCAATCTCCAGCATCTTAAGCACACCGGCAGCGACCTTTGCTTCGAGTCCGATGGGGTCGGCTGACGCCGCGATAAACTCATTTGCTCTCAGTTGGCGGTTACTCGCCGCATCGATCAAGACCGGCACAACGTGAACACTTCCCCCAGCCTGCTGCCACGTTCCTTCGATCACCAGGTTCACGCCAAATTCCTTGCGCGCGTCAGCGGCCGTGGCCACGTGCCTGGCCCGCACTTCACTTACGGGAATAACCTGGAATTGCGGCCTTTCGGTAAGCTCGGTGAGTTTGGCGCTCAAAACCTCGCTGAGGCCATCGGCAAAAGCCTTGGTGCTGGCATCCGCACCTGCCACCGAGAAGGGCAGCACTGCCACCTGCTTCTGTTCCGGAACCGGGTGCATGACCCGGTATACCCAGGGCCTCACCTGGGTTACTGCCACCCAGGCCAGTATCGCCAAAAGCAATACGGCCCCCAGGGCGAGCTCCCATCGGCGGCTCAGCAGACTGGCGGGGGCCGGATGCGGAGTCAATTCCCAGGATCGGGATTCCTGAACGGATCGCAGGTCCCGCAAGAGCTCTCCCGCGTCCGGATAGCGCTGCGCTGGGTCCGGGTGGAGCATCTTCGTGATGATGAGTTCAATCGCCGGTGGTGGCGCGGGGCGATCGGGGAGGGCGGCCCCGGTGGGAGTAGAGTTCGGAAGGCTGGACTGGCCCGGACGCCTCCCTGCGCAAGCCTCATAGAACGTGATACCGAGCGAATAAATATCGGACCGGGCATCCGGCACTTGACCCGCCAGGACCTCAGGGGGCATGTAGTTCGGAGTACCGAACCGGCCCTTGAGCTCCACGCTGGAAGTCGTGTTTCCTGCATCCTGGACCGGAAGCTGTTTGGCGATGCCAAAGTCGAGGATCTTTACCTGTCCCGCCGGGGTCAGCATAATGTTTTCAGGTTTGATATCGCAATGGACCACTCCCTTCCGGTGAGCTGTCCAGAGCGCTCCTGAGCACTGGATGGCAATGTCGAGAAACTCGACGGGTGACAGGGGAGACCGGATCCTTTGGCGTAACGTCGTTCCTTCGATGTACTCCATCAGAAGGAATGCCTCGCCGCCCTCTTCCAAAACGTCGTACACGTGCGCAATGTGTGGGTCATTCAGCGAGGAAGCGCGCCGGGCTTCGCGCAGAAGGCTGCTGCGGAAGCGCTTGTCCGACCGCATGCGCGGGGACAAACGCTTCAGAGCCACGCGTCGCTTCAGTTTTGGGTCGTCGGCCAGGAATACCTCTCCCATGCCGCCGCCCCCCAGCCTGGCGCCGATGCGAAACCGGCCCTGGACCAGCTTGCCGGTAAGATCTCCTTCTGCGGTCTGGGAGGTCGAGCCACTGCCGTCGTATCCCTCGGTCGTCATCGAGGTTCCAATGAGCGGGCGCTCCAGGAACCCACGTGACCGCTCGTCCTCAGCAAGCATGCGTTCAACCTCGAGGCACAGCTCTTCGTCGCCCGCACAGGCATCCGCAACGAAAGCACTGCGTTTCTGCGGTTCAACTTTGAGCGCCGCGTCGAAAATCGCGCCGATTCGGCTCCAGCGTTCCGGGGTCATTTTTGATCGATTCTGATCTGGCCTTGCAGCCAATCTTTGGCACGTCTCCAATCTCGTTTGACCGTCTTCAGGGAAACCTGAAGGACCTCCGCCACCTCTTGCTTTTGAGAAAGTTGGAGGTAAGCTTCGTGCATGAGCGCGGTGGGCTGCAACGTGTGGTGCGGGCGCTCTCTCCGCCTGTAGCAAGCGGCCATGCGGTGGAGTTCGCCATAAACGAGCGAGATCAGTTCAGATCGGGCACATTCGTTGCCCTCCCTCATTTGCGCAAGTAAACGGGTGACCTGGCCCCCAGAGGACATAACCTTTACCTCACCGTCTGGTGAAGGGCCCTAAATGACAATGGCTTAATTTATACACCAACTTCTCCCTTGGGAATGAATATAATTTTCCATTGAGACAATCCGAAATCGCTAATCCCGCTGGTCACTCGTCACTTGGCACTACCGTGGGCGATTTGCGATTTTCGAAGTCTGCAATTTGACGCATCTCCTTACCTGCCACTGTCGATAACCGAAGCGAGGGATTGTCGGCGGCCCGCATGAAGGTGATTGCGCCGCGCGAGCCCGTTCCCTTCTGACTTTGCAATCTGCGGCGAATTGAGTACTCTGGAAGACTGGGCAAACTCAGGGACGGCGAATTGCCGGCGCCACTCATATTTGCAATCAGGGGGAATTCCATGTTGCGCACACACCACTTCCAGCGGTTGGGCCGTTCGTTGAATTTCCGAAGGCTCGCTTTTATCACCTGCGCGGTCACCTTACTGTTCTGCGCCTCTCTCGATTCAGCAAACCCCGAGCCTGAGCAGGCTTCAAACGTCACGCGCGCAACCCTGGCGAATGGACTCCGCGTGGTGATCGTCCGTGACACCTTGGCCCCGGTAGTGACCACGGTCATGAACTACGAGGTTGGCTCGAATGAGGCGCCCGAGGGATTTCCGGGCACGGCCCACGCGCAGGAACACATGATGTTTCGCGGAAGTCCGGGCCTCTCGGCAGATCAACTGGCTGACATTTCGGCAGCCATGGGCGGCAATTTTAACGCCGACACGCAGCAAACCGTGACGCAATACTTCTTCACCGTACCGGCAGAAGATCTGGATGTCGCGTTGCACCTTGATGCGGTCCGAATGCGTGGTTCGCTGGATACCGACGACCTTTGGAAGGAGGAGCGTCCCGCCATCGAGCAGGAGGTGGCCCAGGACCTCTCCAATCCGCAATACGTTTTTTACACCCAGTTGCTGGAGGCCATGTTCCAAGGAACGCCTTACGCCCACGACGCGCTGGGCTCCCGGCCATCCTTTGACAAAACCACCGGGCAAATGCTCCATCAGTTCTACGACACTTGGTACGCTCCCAACAACGCCATCTTCGTAATCGCGGGTGACGTGCAGCCGGAGCACGTTCTGGCGGAAGTCAAAGCACTTTTTGGCGATATTCCCAAGAAGCCCCTCCCCGCGCGGCCCCAGGTGAACCTGGGAGCGGTGAAGAGCAAGGCGCTGGCGCTCCCCACGGACCTTCCTTACGGGCTGGCGGTGGTTTCCTTCCGGATGCCGGGGTCGAATAGCCCGGATTTCGCCGCCACCCAATTGCTTGCTGACGTGCTCAGCAGCCCGCGCGGTTCTTTGTATGATTTGGTTCCGCAAGGGAAGGCGCTCGAGGCAGGTTTCCAGCTATCGACGCTGCCGGAGGCAAGTTTGGGCTACGCCGTGGCGGTCTATCCTAAAGGCGGCAACGGGGAGGAGATGGTCAATGAGATCAAAAAGATCCTTGCCGATGACGTGAAAAATGGCCTGCCCTCCGATTTGATCGAAGCCTCGAGGCGGCACGAGATCGTCGACGCCGAATTCCAAAGGAACTCGGTTTCGGGACTGGCCATGGAGTGGTCGGACGCGCTCGCCGTCGAGGGACGGCAATCGCCCGACGACGATATTCAAGCCATTGCCAAAGCGTCCGCGGCGGATGTCGGCCGCGTGGCTCGCCAATACCTGACATTCAACGAGGCCATCACTGCCGTTCTAACTCCGCAGGCAGGCGGGAAGCCGATTTCTTCCAGCTCTTTTGGTGGCCAGGAATCCCTGGCGTCCAAGCAGACTCACGCGGTCGCCCTCCCCGACTGGGCTGCGAAAGCACTCAGCCGCCTGTCGGTGCCTGAATCCAGCCTGCGTCCCGTGGTCACGTCGCTGCCCAACGGTTTGAGGCTGATTGTCCAGCCGGAGTCGGTGAGCAACACGGTTACTGTTTCGGGCCAAATCAAAAACAATCCCAACGTCGAAGCGCCCAACGGCAAGGAGGGTGTGGGCAGCCTGCTCAATCAGCTCTTCGAATATGGAACCACCACGCTCGATCGGCTGGCTTTTCAGAAGGCGCTCGATGACATTGGGGCGGAGGAGTCTGCCGGGACGAGCTTCTCTGTGCAGGTTCTCCCCTCGCAATTCGACCAGGCTGTCCAGCTCTTGGCAGCAAACGAACTTACCCCGGCCCTGCCCGAGGACGCATTCAAAACTGTACAGAGGCGGCTTGCCGCATCCGTGGCGGGCCAATTGGAGAGCCCGGATTTTCTGACCCACCAGGCGTTGAACTCTGCTCTGTTCCCAAAAAGCGATCCGAGTTTGCGGCACGCTACGCCGGCCACCGTGACAGCGTTAACTTTACAAGATATCAAAGACTATCATAAACATGTTTTCCGGCCCGATCTGGCCACCATCGTGGTGATCGGAAACGTCGCCCCGGATCAAGCGCAGGCCGTCATCGCCAAGTACTTCGGCGGCTGGAAGGCCGAGGGCGCCAAGCCGGAAACCGATCTTCCCACCGCACCGCCCAACAAGGCCGCTACCACGGCTGTCCCCAATGCGAGCCGGGTCCAGGACGATGTCACGCTGGCGGAGACCCTGGGCCTGAACCGCTTCAGCCCCGATTATTACGCCCTCGAACTAGGGAACCACGTTTTGGGAGGCGGCTTCTACGCCACCCGTTATTACCGGGACTTGCGAGAAAAAGGAGGACTGGTCTATTCCGTTTCCTCCTCCTTTAACGTGGGGAGGACTCGCGGGGTTTACGAGGTTCAATACGGTTGTGATCCCCCCAACGTTTCCAAGGCGCACGGCATTGTGGCGCGAGATTTGAGAGACATGCAGAAGGCCCCGCCCACAGAGCACGAACTGGAAGAGGCGAAGGCGCTCCTGTTGCGAGAGATTCCGCTATCCGAATCGAGCGTTGATACGATCGCCGGAGGGATGATTTCAAGGTCACTCACGGGGCTTCCCCTTGACGAGCCGATCCGCGCCGCGCGCCGTTACGTCGCCCTCACTCCGGAGGACGTCCGGGCCGCCTTCGCCAAGTGGATTCGGCCTGACGATTTGGTCCAGGTAACCGAAGGCCCCGCCCCGCAATGAGTCGTGGGAACTGCGAGGGGGCAATCCGCAGTTGGCTGCTACAGGTTGGCTGGGTAGTGGTGTCATTTGGAATGGGATCCCCCTCGAAACACTGGTCATTCCCGCGAAGGCGGGAATCCAGTCCGTCGGCGGCGCATTTCCAACGGCATGCGCAGTGGATTCCCGCCTTCGCGGGAATGACTGCACATGGGAGCGCCGGTGTTTCGCAAATGACACCACTGCCGTTGGCTGCTATATCTTGACGCTTCCGTACCGTGGTGAGACACTACCCGCATTCGTTGTAGGCGAGAAACTTTCACCATGCCTGCATGTCGGACACTTTCTCCCGGCGGATTTGAGTCCCAGTCGGAGGTGGCCATGGACAGGCCTTCATATTTGCGTGGGGTAGCTGTTCAGTGTCGTGATCGCCATTCGGTAATAAGCCTGGTCGCCGGGCTGATTTTCCTTTCCCTCCTGGCCCTGCCGGGGTTTGCTGCGCGCGTGCCTCTACGCGACGGCCAGACGGTAAAGCTGAAGCTCCGCAACGTTATCACCACGGACAACGTCCGGAAGGGTGACACGATTGAATTTGAAGTATCCGAAGATGTTCTCATTAATGGGCACGTGGCGATCGCCAAAGGAGCGACGGCGCAAGGCAAAGTCGTGGACGTGAAGGGCGCCTTCAACCCCCGGGCCAAAGATGCCGAAGTGGTTTTTCAGTTTCTGACGGTTCGTGCCTTTGATCAGCAGGATCTTCCGCTGCGTCCTCGGCCGGAAAAAACCAAAAGGGGAAAGGAAGAGGAGATTCATGAGGGATCGCCGATTCCGGGGCAAATTTCCCGAGTAGTGGGAGCGGACAAAGGCAAGGAATACCAGGCCTACGTCGATGGATCGTTCACCATCAATGCCTCCGATGCGATTGCAGTGGCGCCGGCTACCCCTGCGACGGCTCAGCCGAGTGCGCTCGGCGCGGCCCCTGCGGCTCCTGCTCCTCCCTCAGCACTGGCAGCCACCGACATGGAGGTGGCGCCGTCGTCGGTCAAATTCGGCAGCACGCCCGATGGAGCCGAGATCGTCATTGACGGCAACTTGGTGGGGAACACGCCTTCGACCTTGCGGTTGGCCCCGGGGCATCATGCCATTGAAATTCGCCTGGCGGGGTACCGCACCTGGTCGCGAATCATGGTAGTGGATCCGGAATCGCACCCGTCGGTGCAGGCGACGCTCATCAAGCAGTAGAGGCAAACATCGAGGTGTTACGAAACGCGCAGGGCCGGTAGCAGCCGTTTTCGAGTACGGAGGGTTGGCCATGAGAATCAGGCTAGCGGTGGTGGCATGGGGACTGGTTGTAGCCTGCGCCGGCAGCGTGGTGCAAGCGCCTGCGGCGCGCCTGGCCGACGGCACCGCGGTTCGCGTGCGACTGACGGCGGACCTTACGAGCTCCCAGGCGGTAATAGGCGCCCGGGTAGATCTGGAAATCGCGGAGCCCGTCACGCTGCAAGGTAGTGTGGCGATTCCGCAAGGGGCGGTGGCCTGGGGCGCGGTGCAGGAGGTGAAGAAGGGCAAGACCCTGCGCTTCGATGTGGAGGGAGTGCGGCTCCCCAATCAACAGATCCTCAAGCTTCGCGTCAGTCCGCAAAAAACCACTAATGCGGGGAAGGACGAGATAAAAGTTGAAACCCAGGTGGGCGGAGATTTGGGAGCTGCGAAGGGAAGTGAGTTTACCGCCTATCTGGATCAGGACCTCGATGTCGATCTGGCGGGAGCGCCCGTGGCGCCGGCGCAGCCCACTCCCAAACCGGAGACTCCTCCTGCACCGCCTGGATCCTTGACCGCCTCGCCGGTGGTTTCGCCCCCCGTGGAGGCGCCCGCGCCGGCCCCCATCGCACCTCCCACTCCCAAACCGGAGACCCCTCCTGCGCCGCCTGGATCCTTGACCGCCTCGCCGGTGGTTTCGCCCCCGGCTGCTGCTCCCACTCCGGCTCCGGTGGCGCACCCTGCTCCCGCGGCCCAGCCCGGGGAGTACATTACGGTGGAGTGTTTCTCTGATCCCCTCGGCGCCGACATTATGATTGACGACGAATTTCATGGAAGCACGCCCTCAATCCTCAAGCTCCCGCCGGGAAACCATCGAATCGAGTACCAGCTCATGGGTTACAAGGCGCAATCCCAATCCTTGAATTTGACGCCGGGGATCGGGCTCCAGACCGTGCGGATGACTTTAGTGAAGCAGTAGGGGTACGGCTTGCCGTACCCTCCTGGTTCGGTCGCGCGGCAAAAATGAAGAGGGTACGGCAAGCCGTACCCCTACAACCAGGGCCGCTGCCAGTTTCCAGAACTCGGGCATGTACACCACACTGATCGCCATCCTCTTTACACTTGTGCTGGTGGTGGGAGTGCCGGCCCTCTCATACTCCACCGCCCGCAACAGCGAAATCCGGAAGATGCCCCGCCTGGGCCTCTACCTTTCCGCCGTGTTCTCCCAGTGGCTTTTGGCCTTGGTGGGTTGGGGAGTTGTGTTCCTGATCGCGCCCGAGGTTTTGGTGAAAGGTTTCGCTGCGATGCCTTTGAGCCCCGCTTTGGAGTGGGGCGCCGGCACGGCGGCGGCCGCGCTTTTGGCGCTGGGCTTGGTCATCTGGTGCGAGCGGCGCGGATGGCTGCCGCGAGAATCCGATCTGGTTTACCTGCTGATACCGGAAACTCCCCGCGAGAAGCTCTGGGCGGCTCTGATCATCGCGCCCACGGCGGCGTTCTGCGAGGAATTCCTTTTCCGGGGCTATCTGCTGACCCAATTGCACAACTGGCTGCACTCGCTCTTGTGGGCTTGGGTTGTGTCTTCCGTGGCGTTTGGATTGGCGCATTGCTACCAGGGATGGAGCGGCATGACCCGCGCCGGTCTGTTGGGAGCGCTGCTCGCCTACCCCGTGGTGCGATGGGGAAGCCTTTATCCCGCCATGCTTGCACACTGGATGATTGACACGGTGGCTTTGCTGTGGCTCGGCCCCTGGATGGTTCATAAGGACGATGCTGCCGAAGGGAGGATGCTCGAATGATAGGCGGCGTCCCGCCAGAATCGTCCCGCGAGGCCTCTTGACAATCTGAGAACTTCTTACGCGCCCCCGTCCGAAACCGGCTCGAGCTTGTGAACGATGTCGGCTTCTTCCAAGAGCTCTTCCGCCACCAAGGTGCAAGCAATCTTCAGGCACCCGGTCTCAAGACACTTGGGACAATTCACAATAATGCGGTCGAAGAGAAAATCAGCTAATTGTTGCGTGGTATAAACGCGTGCCATGGAGTGTATCCTCCATCCCTACGAGGGGGGTCAAATTCCAGGCACATTATACTCCTCTCGCCCGGCAGGGAGGTCAAAACCTCAGGCGAAGAGGGGTCAATTATTTTTTTAGCGCCATTAAGTCCTGCGGACTCTGGCGCACCCCTCGGAAATTGTCGTCTTGGAATTTAAAATTCCGGAGGGGATCGGCAGGAGTGCAGGCGAATTCTTTCATGGAACGTTCTGCTGACTCTAAACGTACTGAAAGGTATCGGAGGGAAGTATGTATAGTGACGCAGCCATTGAAAACAGACTCTTTGCCAGATTCTCCCGGGTTTGCGGCCTCCTCGGCGCCCTGGGGTTGTTGGCGACTTTCCTTATTTCCCAACCTTGCTCCGCTCAGGAACCGGAAAAGGAAGGCCTGGGTCTCATTATTAGCGGCAAGGCCGGTGCCGAGGACGTTGGGCTGCCGATTTACGCCGGCTCGAAACTACACAAGGACAACTCCGATGATTCCGCGGCGGCACGCCTGGGACTGTGGGGCGGCGGCTCCGGCTTCAAACTGGCAGTGTTGAAAATGGATACCAACGATTCACCTGAAAAAGTGGCAGCCTTCTACAAGAAAGCCCTCGCGAAGTACGGCAAGGTGCTTGACTGTTCGAACCCCTCGCCGGCCCAACCGAACGCGGAGAAAAAAGACGATATTCTCACCTGTGGCGATGACAAACCGGACAAAGGCGGCTTGCTTTTCAAATCAGGAACCAAGCAGAAACAGCATATTGTCGGCATCCAACCCAATGGTCAGGGCACATTCTACCAACTTGTCGCTCTCGGCGATTGGAAGAGCGCCGACAAAAACTAGCTCGTCACCGGCTAATGGGCACATTCCTGATTACCGGCCTTCACGAGCAAGTTCGTCCCTTTTCGAGCCCTGTCTTCGTTCCTGCAAAGCACTTCATCAGACTGACGTGCTCCCTCGCTTTCTACCCGAAGGGGAGAGAGTTGTGCTAATCTAGGGAGCGTTTCTCACGGCACGAGGCTTCACCGTGGGACCGCATTTATGGTTCTTATTGCGCCCTCTCTGTTGGCGGCGGATTTTGCCCGACTCGGGGAGGCACTGCACTTAATCAAAGAGGCGGGGGCGTCCATCGTTCACGTGGATGTGATGGACGGGCATTTTGTTCCGGACATCAGCGTGGGCCAGCCGGTCATCCGAAGTTTGCGCAAGGCCACCGACCTGGTTTTGGATCTGCATCTTCTGATTGAGCGGCCGGAGCGGTATGTCCCGGAATTTATGGAGATCGGTGCGGACCGCATCGCGGTTCATGCGGAAGCCACACCGAACCTGCACAAGGTTCTCAGTGTGATTCGGACCGGAGGCGCCAAGGCGGGTTTGGCGCTCAATCCTTCCACGGCAATCGAAGCCGTTTCCGACGCCCTGGAGGAAATCGACTACCTGCTGATTCTTTCGGCGGACCTGGGATTTGCTAATTCTCCGTTTCTCCCCAGGGCGCTCTTGAAAGTCCAAACCGCCTGCGCCTTGCGCCGCGAAAAGCGGCTGGATTTCGCGATTCAGGTCGAGGGAAGCATCGGCGAGGAGCAGATCGAGGCGCTGGGGCAAGCCGGGGCAGACATCCTCGTGGCCGGTTCCGACATCTTTCAAGAGGACCCCAAGACGCGCTTGGCGAAGATGATACGTCGGGCGGCATCTTCGCGTCATGTTTCCAGAGTTTGATCTTGATGAGGAGCTAGAATTCTGTTCAACGGATCCATAAAGCTGGCAGTTCGAAAAGCCTTCTTGATCGTCAGCCTGGGGCTCGCCGTCGCCTTCCTTCCCGGTTGCGCGGCGGTTAATCGAATGCACCACCCCGACCCGGGGTTGATATTTGCCCCCGGCGAGCAGCCGGACAAAGTCCTTTACCAGAAAGCGACCAACGAAATTGTCCACGGGCGATATGAAGTGGGACGGCTGACCCTACAGACCCTCATCAACACCTACCCGGATAGCGAGTATCTTTCCAAAGCCAAGCTGGAAATCGCGAATTCCTATTACAGCGAGGGCGGCGTTTCCGGCTTGACCCAGGCAGAAGCGGAATTCAAGGATTTCATCACCTTTTTCCCCACGGCCCCGGAGGCGCCGGAAGCGCAGTTCCGCGTGGGCATGGCGCACTTCCGCATGATGGCGAAAGCTGACCGCGACCAGACGGAAGCTCTGGTGGCAGATGCGGAATTCAAGGAATTCCTTTTAAAGTATCCTGACAGCCCGCTGATCTCGCGCGTCAAGCGCCGCTTGCGGCAAACACAGGAGGTGCTGGCGCAAGGCGAATACTACACCGCAAACTTCTATTACACGCATGGCGCCTATGCGGCCGCGCGATCACGCTACCAGGTGATTCTCGACAAGTATCCGAATTTCAGCGGGGGTGACGGCGCGCTCTATTACCTGGGCCAGAGCCTGGAGCATTTGAAGAGAGGGCGCGAAGCGGCCCCTTATTACGACCACGTGATTACGGACTTTCCCTTGAGCCCCCTGGTTCCCCAAGCCAAAGAGCGGTTGACTGCTCTGAAAGAACCCATCCCGCGGCCCACGCGCGCCATGCTGGCACGCGCGCAAGCGGATGCAAGTCATCACATACAGCGCGACTGGTTGAGCAAGCTGGGTGACCTCATGTCAAGCACTCCCGATATGAGCACTACACTTTTCGGCCCGGTGCATCTTGGCCCCACTTCCGGCGTTGGAATGGAGGCCGCAAAGGAGGCGCAGCCCGCCGCTCCGTCCGCCAATGCCGCCATCGTGGCCACGCCCGTGAATGATAAGAGTATGGAACCGGCGAAGCCTCCAGAGGCGACTGCGAGTCCCAACAACGACAGCGAAAAGCCCAAGGAAAATGCCCCCGCCGCGAGTCAGGCCGCGCCTGCGCAACCCACGGCACCTGCCAAAAAGAATGGCCATTTTCACTTCTTGAAGAAAATTGTTAAGCCCTTTTAAGTTTGAAGTGCGACGCGAGGGAAGTATGTTTCCGGGGCTCCGGCGGTCAGAAGTCAGCCGTGTGCGCCGAGGCCTCAGCCGGAACGAATGTGCAAACTCAAGATTCCTAATCAGTTGCACCTTGACTTCCCGGTGGCGTCGTGGTATTTCTCAGTGAAATTACGTTTGGCCGGAAATAGGAGAATCCTGTGGCTCGGATTGTTCTGGTTGCCGACGACAGTCCCACCATTCAGAAGAAAGCGCTGGGAATACTGAAAGGTGAGGGATTTGAGGTTGAAACCGTTTCCAACGGGGTGGCCGCTATCAAGCGGCTGGCGGCGCTCCGTCCCCATGTCATTCTCGCTGACGTCTCCATGCCGGGTAGAGATGGCTACGAAGTTTGCGAGTTTGTAAAGAAGTCGGCGGAGCTTTCTCACGTGCCGGTGTTGCTCGTCGCCAGCGATATGGAGCCTTACGACGAGGCGCGGGGCGCGCAGGTAAGAGCGGACGGAATCATTAAGAAACCCTTCGACCCGCAGGAATTAATCTCCCTCGTCGTGAAATATGCCGAGTTGGGTGAACCGGCGGCGCCCACGGTTCCTCCCCCTGCCGTTGCGCAGCCTGCGGCGCCGGAACCCGCGCCGGAGTTTGCGATTTCCAACGAAAGCCCGGAGGAAGCGCCGAGCGAGGTGCAGCCCGCGGCGGCGGATTTTTCCGCGGTCTCGGAGGGAGTCGCCTTCGCTGAGGCCACCGGGGAGGAAACACCAGTCTATTCTACCGAGCCCCAACCGGCAGAAACGGAAGAGCGGCCCGTAGCGCCGGAAACGGATCCAGGGATCGCTTTGGAGCAAGCTGCCGCGCCAGAATTCGTCGACACAATTCCTGCTTCCGAACCGCAGAGCGTCCCTGCCGCGGAAACCCCCTCGGCCGCAGAGGAGCCGCCCGCTCCCAGTCCCGTCGAGACATCCCCTCCTCCCCCAGAGCGACCTGTGTCGTTCCTCGAAGGGTTAGAAGCAGCGAGCTCGGAGCCAGTCTTCATCGAGGAGCAGCCCACGGAAGCCGCCGAGCAACGCAACGAAGCCGCCGAAATGCGCACCATGATCTTCCGCGCTCCGCTGCAAATTGCGGAACCGGTCTGGAAAGATGAAACGGTCCCTGCTCCGCCAGCGCCCGAACCGGCCCCCGCCGCGGCCCCGGAACCGCAACTCGAAGCCGAGGCTCCCGCTGCTCCTCCGGAAGTTCCGGCAGAGCAGCCTCCTGCGCCTCCGCACTTTGCTCCCGCCGTTACCGCCACGAGCCTTGATAGCTTCTCTTTGGACGATGCCACGGCCGGACAAGTGCACTTTGCTTCCGGGGCGGTGGAAGCTGCCCCCAGAGAAGTTGCTCCTGCCGAGCCCGCGCAGGAAGCTCCCACGGCGGAGATTGCTCCTCCTGAGCCCGCGCCGGAAGCGGCGCCGCCCGAGCCTTCCGCCGAACTTGCTGCGCCTCCCCTGGCGTACGACTGGAACTTGATTTACACCGTCGTCCACAAAGTCGTGGTGAAGATGTCCCCCGCCGCCTTGCCGATGGAGGTAGTAGAGGAAATGGCCACGCGGCTTGCCAACGAAATCGCCACGGAAATCAGCTCCGAATCGTCCCAACCCCCGGCGTAATGGCCGACTTGCCTAGCGTGAATTTGCCTGTTTTCCCGCCTCCCTAGGCGGCGCGCCGGAGTGCCGGGGGATTTTGATTCGTCCGCCGGAGGTTTGACTCACTTCCCCGCAGCCGGTATATTAATTCGATTTCCATCTTTTGCCGGACTTATTCAGGAGAAGGTTCCTTTGGAATCCGAAATCCCCAAGGTTTATTCGCCGGAAAATATCGAACCCCGCTGGGCCCGCTTTTGGGTTGAGCAAAGTCTCTATCGGCCCGCAGACGATAGCCCCCGCCCGCATTTCTGCTTGGTGATTCCTCCGCCGAACATTACTGGGATGCTCCACATGGGACACATGCTGGAGCACACGGAAATCGACATCCTGATGCGCTGGCATCGCATGCGCGGCGAGAACGTGCTCTGGCTGCCCGGCACGGACCATGCCGCAATCGCCACGCAAATGATCGTGGAGCGTGAACTGGGCCGGGAGGCGCTGCCCGACCTGGAGGGACCACAGGGCAAGAGCGCCTGGCAGCGCGAGGGGCAGCGCCTCCGCATCGAAATGGGCCGTGAGAAATTCCTCGAGCGCTGCTGGAAGTGGAAGGAAGAAAATGGCGGGACCATCCGCCGGCAGATGGAGCGCCTGGGCGCCTCCGTGGATTGGACGCGCGACCGCTTCACCATGGATCCTGCGTATACGCGCTCCGTGCAGGAAGTTTTCATTCGCCTCTACGAAGAAGGTCTGATTTACCGTGGGCAGTACATCGTTAACTGGTGCCCGCGCTGCGGCACGGCAGTTTCGGATTTGGAAGTTACCCACGAAGAACGCCCCGGCCACCTGTGGTACATCCGTTATCCTTTTGAGGATGGCCGGGGCCACTTGACCGTGGCCACCACCCGGCCGGAGACGATGTTGGGCGACACGGCGGTGGCCGTGAATCCCACCGACGAGCGGTACCAGTCCGTACTGGGCCGCAAAATCGTTTTGCCTTTGGTGGGGCGCCTCATTCCCGTCGTCGCCGATGGGTTTGTGGACCCGAAGTTCGGCACCGGCGCAGTGAAGGTGACGCCCGCACATGATCTCAATGACTATGCTATTTCTCAGCGGCACAACCTGCCGCGCGTGGTGGTGATTGATGAGCACGCGCGCATGACCGCCGACGCGGGGAAAGCCTACCAGGGACTCGATCGCTTCGCGGCGCGCGAGGCCGTGGTGCAAGACCTGCGTCAACAAGGGCTCCTCGAAAAAATCGAGGACTACCCGCTCAGCGTGGGCACGTGCCAGCGCTGCAAGAGCGTGATCGAACCGCTGCTTTCCACACAATGGTTTCTGAAAACGCAGCCGCTGGCGGAGCCCGCCCTTCGCGCGGTTGAAGACGGACGGGTGCGCGTCACTCCCGATAACTACAAGAAAATTTATCTCGACTGGATGTACAAAATTTACGACTGGTGCATTTCGCGGCAACTCTGGTGGGGGCACCGCATTCCGGCGTGGTATTGCGACGCCTGCGGCGAAGTCATCGTGGCGCGCCAGACGCCCGCGCGGTGCCCGAAGTGCGCCAACGCCTCATTGCGCGCGGATGCGGACACGCTCGACACCTGGTTCAGTTCCGGCCTTTGGCCCTTCGCCACCCTGGGTTGGCCGGAGGAGACCGCCGACCTGCGCCGGTTTTATCCCAACAATTTGATGATCATGGGCTTCGATATCCTGTTTTTCTGGGGCGCGCGCATGATCATGCTCGGGCTGAAATTCATGAAAGATGTGCCGTTCCGCGAGCTTTATATCCATGCACTGGTGCGCGATGCCGAGCGGCAAAAGATGTCGAAGACCAAGGGTAACGTCCTGGATCCGCTGGAAGTCACCGAGAAATACGGCACCGACGCGGTGCGCTTTGCGCTGGCCATCAGCGCCGCTCCGGGGACAGACATCGCTTTTTCGGAGGACAAGGTCGAGTCGTATCGCGCCTTCGCCAACAAGATTTGGAACGCCGGCCGCTTCCTCCTGATGAATCTCCAGAAGATGCCCGGGCCGCTTCGTGCCCAACTGGCGCAGGCCCTGGAACCGATTCCCGGCTTGGGCTTCGAGCCCGTGGCCGCCGCCGAGCACCTGGCCCTCGCGGATCGCTGGATATTTTCCCGCCTTGCCGCCGTGACCCTGGAAATAGAAGAGGCCCTCAAGAATTACCGCTTCCACGAGGCGGCGTTCAACATTTATCACTTCTTCTGGCACGAGTTCTGCGATTGGTACGTGGAATGGGTCAAGCCGGAAATCACCCGCCCGGCGGAAGGAGAGAAGGCGCCGCCCGCGTGGATTAACCTGGTGCGCGTATTTGAAGCGTCGTTGCACTTGCTCCACCCCTTCATGCCGTTTATCACCGAGGAGTTGTGGCATTTGCTTCCCCATCGCCAGGCGGGGCTTTCCATTTCCTTGGCCGATTTCCGCTTGGTCACGGAGCGCGTGGCCGACCCGATTTCGGAAAAGCAATTTGAAAAAATTCAGGAACTGGTGGTCATGGCGCGCAATGCCAAGGCCGAAATGGGTCTGCAAAAGTCCAAGCCCAGCCTGCAAGTGGCCTCGGAGGATTTACGGCTGCTGGAAATCTTCCGCACTCATCAGGATGCCATTCTGCGCCTGGCGGCCTTGCAAGCGATGCACCTGACGCGGAGCCGATTGGCGGCGGATGCGCCCGACGTCCGCTCGGGCGCCTCCTTCGATTTGCGTATTCTGCACGAGGAGAAAGTGGACCACGAGGCTGAACGCACTCGATTGCGCAAGGAAAAGCAGAAGCTCGAGGAGCAACTCGCCCAAGTGCGCGCGCAACTCGCCAACCAGGAATTTCTGGCGCGCGCGCCGCGGCCAATCGTGCGTGGCGCCGAGCAGCGGCTTAAGGAACTCGAGGAGCACTACCCCAAAGTTCTGGAACAACTCGAAAGGTTGGGTTGAAAATTGGGCGGCTATCTTAGTCCTCCGGCTGCTGACGAGTCCTCTGAGTCCTTGGATTTCTTCTCCGAGGAACTCGGCGACCTGGTTTTTCACGCGTTGGCGGAGGACTTGGGACAGGGCGACTTGACGACGCGCGTCACGCTTCCCGGGGCGATGCAGGCGCAAGGCACGTTTAACAGCAAGCAGCAGTTGGTGGTTGCAGGACTGCCCATCGCGCGAAAGGTCTTTGAGGTTCTCGACCCGTCCGTGGAGTGGCAGGGCGGAGTGGAAGAGGGGACGGAAGTTGCGCCGGGTACGCCGCTGGCGTCGATGCGCGGCGCAGCGGGTTCCCTGCTGGCCGGCGAGCGCGTGGCCTTGAATTTTCTGCAACACCTCAGCGGCATTGCCACCTTCGCCCGCCGCTTGAAGGAGGAGTTGGCGGGAACGCGCGCAGCATTTCTTGACACCCGCAAGACCACGCCCGGTCTGCGCACCCTGCAAAAATACGCGGTGCGCGTGGGCGGCGGGCGAAATCACCGCCTGCGCTTGGACGATGGCATCCTCATCAAGGGGAACCACCTGCGCCTGGTGGGAGGGATTCGCACCGCCGTTGAACGAGCGCTCCAGCAGCGCCCAGTGGGTTACCACGTGGAAGTGGAAATCACCTCACGGGAGGAATTGGACGAGGCCATCCTGGCCGGCGCCGATGGCGTGCTGCTCGATAACATGTCGCCGGCGGAAGTCCGGGAGTGCGTCCAGCGCGCGGCCGGGCGCGTGCGCCTGGAAGTTTCGGGGGGCATCGACGCCAGTAATATTCGCGCTTACGCGGAGGCCGGGGTCGATTATATTTCCGTCGGCGCCCTCACTCACTCCGCCGCCGCGGTGGATATCAACTTTCGCATCGCGCCCCTTTAGGTGCCAGGTATCATGTTTCAGGTGTGAGGCGCCAGGGATTCGGTACTGGGCACCTGGGCGAATTATGAATTATGAGTTATGAATTACAGGAGTTGGCGGCAATTCAAGATTTAAAATTCAAGAATCACAATTCGTAATTCATAATATTGAATTGCCCCTGGCACCTGACACCTGATACCTATCATGCAAAGTACCGATCGCAGAATCGACAAACTGCTTCATCTCCTGGTGAAGAATGCCACCGTGGTGGTGCCGGGCCCGAAGATTGCCGCAGAGATTGGTGTTACGCGCCAGCAGGTTTGGACGTGGATTGAGAAACTGCGCTTGTTGGGGGTGAAGATCCAGGGAGTGCGGGCAGAAGGATATCAACTGGTGACCATTCCCGACATTCTCGCGCCCAGCCTGTTGCGGGCGGAACTGGGCGATCACCCCATCGGTCGCAATATCGTTCATTACTTCCGCACCGACTCCACCAACTCGGTAGCGCTAAAGCTCGCGGGCGAAGGCGCCGAGCACGGGACGGTGGTGGTGGCGGAGGAGCAAACTGCCGGGCGGGGCCGCTTGGGCCGCGCCTGGTATTCGGAAAAATCCAACGGCATTTACGCATCGATCATTCTGCGGCCGCCCCTTTCTCCTGCCGCTGCTCCCGTGCTGACGCTCATGGCGGGCCTGGCGGCGCAGAAGGCGGTAGGCGCCGCCGCCGGACTGGCCGTGGACATTCGGTGGCCGAACGATCTGCTGGTGAACGGGAAAAAGGTTTGCGGGATTCTGACGGAAATGAGCGCCGAACTCGACCGCTTGCACGCCGTGGTGCTCGGCATCGGGATCAACGTGAATCACAGCCTGATGCCGCCAGAGCTGGAAAACCTTGCCACCTCGCTCCGCATGGAGGCGCACCGGGGAATTTCTCGCGTCCAGGTTTTCGTCGCTTTGCTCCGGGAGCTTGAGCAGTATTATCAATTGCTGCTGAGGAATGGGAACAGGGCCATCACCGAACGCTGGGAAGCAGCGTCGACCTTTGCTCACGGCAAGCGCGTCCGCGTGTCCAACGCCGCGGGCGAAACCCAGGGGACCACGACGGGCATCGACCCGAGCGGCGCGCTGAAAATCCAGTACGACGACGGCCGCCAGGAGTCTCTGGTGGCCGGCGAAGTGGTGGAAATGAAGTAGAACATATGGGATTGCCATGGTCAGGGTCGGGATGAATGCGAGTCAACCCGCCCCGCAGGCAGCAGGGTGAAAGGCTTGCCCGCGATCTCAGAAGTATCGAGTGGTTGGGCGGTTAGCCGTTCGCCGGCCATCTTGAATTTACCACCCAGCCAGGCATAGCTTTGGATTCGGTAGCGGTGCGGACACCAGACACAGGATTCGTCGGGGGGGTCCAGGTTCCAGTCTGCTGACCAAACCTCAATTTGTGCTGTGGAATCTTCGACGATCTTCATTCTACCTTCCGACGTTTGATGTTCAAAGATTTTCTGGTACGTACCCCTGTGGGCGGCGAAAATCACAAACGTTGTGTCCCCACAATCAAAGGCGACGTGGTAGGCAAAGGCTAGCGCCTGCTTCTTTGCTTGGAGGGAAAATGGCACGAGACCGGCAAACCCTCCCACGGCCCCGTCATACATCTTCGTGGACTTGCCAGCGCGGATTGCGTCTAAGTGAATTGCAGGAAAACTGTCCTCCCCATTATCGTAAAGCAACCAAGTTTCCCCCTCAGGGACTATTTGCGTTTTGATGATAGCGCGCAGGAAGTTCCCCTCGGGAACAAACTGACGCAGGTCGGGAGGAATTTTTAGTTGCGGCAGCGCCTCGCTCCGCCCGCCAAAGGCCTCCACGTGAAGTGGTGGTTGCACCTGGGCTCGGGCTGGCGCAGCTACAGCAGACGTCAAGAATACCGCTGCAATCGAAATAAAGGCCCGCATCTGAGCACCATATTCGCACCAATTATGCACTTCTCGCTGCTGAAATCCAAGCATTCGTCCTACACGCTGTCGTCCTACACGCTGTCGTCCTAAACGCAAGCTCGGCGTAACGTGAAATCCCACTTAGCCTGCCGGGCCCTAAGCGTGATAAGATTTTCGCTGGCCAACTGCTAACATACCTGACCCCAGCGGCCTGAAACGTAGTTTATTGCTTGCCTGGAATACGAGGGACTCGACGCGAGAAATCGCCATTGGAAATATCTATGGACAACTCCAACACCACAATTCTGGTTATCGACGTAGGAAACACCAACACCGTCCTGGGCTTGTACCATGGCTCTTCCCTGCGGGCGCTCTGGCGGCTGGCGACGAGCCGCGAGCAGACTGCTGATGAGTACGGAATCTTGATTCACAACCTTTTCACTTTGGATAAACTCCCGGCCGCAGACATCAGCGGCATTATGATCGCCAGCGTCGTACCGCCACTGAATGCGGTGCTGGAGGAGATGGCCAAGAAATATTTCAAAATGGAACCACTATTTCTGGGACCGGGAACGCGCACGGGTATGGCGATTCTGGTGGAAACTCCGCAGGAGGTGGGGGCTGACCGCATCGCGGACGCCGTGGCGGCCTATGAGAAATATGGGGGCCCGTGCATTGTGGTGGATCTGGGGACGGCCATCACTTTTGATTGCATTTCGGCAAAGGGTGAATACCTGGGCGGGGTCATCATGCCGGGAATCGGCATCGCTGCGGAGGCTCTATTCCAGCGGACGGCCAAGCTGCCGCGCGTGGAAATCCGCGAGCCGGACCGCGTGATTGGGACCAATACCATCAACAGCATTCAGTCCGGCCTGTTCTATGGCGCGGTGGACGCCATCGACGGCATGCTGGACCGCCTCTCGGCGGTGTTGGGAAAGCAGACCAAGGTTATCGCGACGGGTGGTCAGGCGCCGTTAGTGGCGGGTGCGTCCAAGTACAAGCCTCCCATCGACTCTTCCTTGACGCTCGATGGCCTGCGCATCATCTACTATCGCAATCACACCGCGACGCGGCGCAAGTAGGTTCGGGACGGTGGAAAATTATTTCAATTACTTCACCGAAATCGAGGAGCATTTCCGCAAGTGCCGCTCGGAACCCGTCCTGCTGTCGCCGCTCGATTGGGCGCTCATCGAATCGTGGAAAGAACAGGGCTTCCCGTTGGAAGCGGTGCTCGCGGGGATCGAGCGCTCTTTCGAGAAATTTAAAGCGGGAAAACGCCGCTATCGCAAGGTAAATACCCTGGCGTATTGTTCGCAGGAGGTCTTCCGCGCGGTGGAAGAATCGCGCGCCGCGGCCGCGCAAGGAGGAACTCCCCGCGCCACGAAGGCGGAGTCACCAGCCCCGTTTTCGGCGGAAGAGATTTCACGTTTTCTCGGGCGCTGCGCGGCAGCGGTCGAAAGTGCAGGCCGGCAGGCGCGGGAAGAAGGCAAGAAAGTGTTGGTGGAGGAACTCGCGGAGGCCTCCGCCGCGCTGCAAGTCCTCGGCGCGCGCGCCCTGGCCGAGCCCACCGGTGACTTGGAAGAGACGGAAAGGAACTTGACGGCGCTGGAAGAAAAGCTGAACGCTTCGCTTCTGCGTGGGACGCCGGTGGAAGTCCTGGCGCAATTGCGCGCGGAAGTGGATCGAGGGCTCATCCCGTATCGGCGTAAGATGGCCGGCCCGGAAGTGGATTTGCTGGAGCGGCGCTTTCTCAAGAACCGGTTGCTCGAGCATTACAAGATTCCTCGATTGAGCCTGTTTTACTTGTAGTTGTTGATTCAGTGCCCGGTTCCCAACAGGCGGAATCGTCAGGTGTGTTAAAGTGGTGATGTCGCGGAGGGGATTATCATGAGACCACAAACATTCTCGGCGCTCTTCCTTTCAGTCATCCTCCTGCCCGCCGCGGCTTCCGCAAAGAAGCCAACGGGCAAGATCTCAGACTTGGCTGCATTTTCCAAGATCCATAGTTACTGCGTGGACTCGAGCGATCTTCCCAGCGATGAGGCCTACGATCTGAAACGTTTTGTAAGTAATGAAAACAAGCCGAAAAAGTTGCTATCCAAGCTGCCGTGGACGCTTGTTTCCGATTGTTCGCAAGGCTCTCCGGACGTTATTGTTCGTATGGAATTTCAGAAGTTCGCTCCGGTGCGTGCCAATGCACCCGCGGAGGGTGAACTCTCCACCATCCGGGCCTTTTTACGCGTGTCACAAGGTTCATCCTCACAGGTGCTTTACGAGGTCGAAGCTGCTCCTTCCAATAACTCCATGGGCGGATTGTCGGACGCGCCCCTGAATGACCCACTCGCTGTCCAGCGCTATGACGCCGCCTATCGCGCCTTCTGGATGCTGATCGAAGATGTTCAGCGTGTCTCCCCGATGATTCCGAAGTGATAATCCGTGTCCCCACCTTTTGAATTTTCACCGGTCAAGTTGGTTTACGGCGGCGAAGCGTTGGGCTTCCAGGCCGGGCGCACGGTTCTTGCGCCGCGCGTTCTGCCCGGCGAGCGCACCGAAGTGGAAGAAGTGCGCCGGCAAAAAGGCGTGGTGCACGCGCGCCCGCTGCGGATTCTGGAGCCATCCCGCGAGCGCATCGAACCGTTGTGTCCATACTTCGGCCGCTGCGGCGGCTGCCAGTACCAGCATCTTCCGCACGCAGCGCAGGTCGCGGCGAAAGGTGAAATCCTGCGCGAAACGCTGCGCCGCTTGGGCCAGGTGAAATGGGAGGAGCCCATTCCCGCGCATTCCGGCCCCGCCTGGAATTATCGCAACCAGACGCAATTGAAAGTTGGAAAGCCGCCGGACGGCGCCGCGGCGCTGGGATTTTTCGAGGCGGAGTCGAACCGTCTGATTCCCATTGATGCCTGTCCGATTCTTTCCCCCCGGCTGAACGCGTTGCTCGCGGTGTTGCTCACCGAGCCCTGGATCAACGCCTTGACGAATAGTCGCGAGGTGGAGCTTCTGGCCGATGATCGCGACGAGAACGTCATGCTCACGCTCGCCGGGAGCTGGAATACGGAGGAAGCGGAAACGCTTGCCCACCAGTGCCTGGCGGAACTTGCGGGCGTCACGACCGTCGCCGTCGCGCAGGATTCAGGCGTGCGGGTTTTCGGTGAGCCGCATCTCACCTATCGCGTGGGAGATTTTGCTTATCGCGTGAGCCCCACGGCCTTCTTCCAAAGTTCGCGCTTCCTGCTCTCCGAGCTTGTCGGCGCAGTTGTAGCGCCGGGCGGAACTTGTCCCGGCGAAATCGGGAGCCCGGCAGATGCCGGCCTAAGGGCCGGCGCTACATTGCTCAGGGGAGAATCCGGCGAGGTGGCGATTGACCTTTACGCCGGCGTGGGCCTCTTCACGCTGCCCCTGGCGGGGCGGTTTGAGCAAGTGATTGCGGTGGAGGCACATCGGCAAGCGGCGTCTGACCTCGCAGCCAACGCGCGCGCCGTGCCCGGCGGGAAGATTCGGGCCATCGCCGGGACAGCATTTGATTTTCTGCGGCGCTGCGCGCAGATGGAACCCGATTTGGTGGTCATGGACCCTCCCCGCGCCGGCGTGGGCGTGGCCACCTTAAAGCTCCTCTTGGCCTTGCGGCCCAAGCGCCTGCACTACGTTTCCTGTAGCCCTCCGACCCTGGCTCGCGACTTGGGGTTTTTGCTCCAACACGGGTACCGTCTCGACAGTTTGGAACTATTCGATTTCTTCCCCCAGACCTATCACATCGAATCCCTCGCACGGCTCTCGCCAAACGGCCGCGAACGTGCCTGAAAACTCCCGCAGGTCCGATGACGGGTGTGCAAAAGCCTTACCCAACTCGCAACACGCTTTAAATGAGTCACGTAGATTTCCTGTGAGATGAGCAAACTGATTTCGGGAGCCAAAACGGGAACGCTTGGGAACCCCGAGTTCCATTTTGGAACGAAGCAGAGCAATGCCGAGGGCTCGCCCTCCCAGTAGGAAGTGACCTTTGCCCGACCCTCTGCCCGACCACAAGCCTCGCACTGCCTTTAAGGCTCCCCTCGCGGCGCTGGCGGCGAGTTTTGCTTTGGGGATTGTGTGGGCGCATACCTCCCGCGCCTCAGTGGGGATTCACTGGTTTCTGGTGAGTGCGTTGGCCTGCATTCTCATGGGATTGATCTTGCTGCGTGCGGGCTGGGGCCGCACGGCAGTGTGGTTCGCGCTGGCCAGCCTGATGTTCACCGGCGTCGCGGCGTCGCGCCGCTGGGAGCAGCGTTTCCCGCTGAACCATGTTCGTTATCTGGAATCGCGAGGCGTGGACCTGAGGGACCCCGTGCGGTTGGAGGGAACGGTGATCTCCACCCCCTATCGCACCGGATACGGGTTGCAGTTTGACGTGGAGGCCCGGCGAATCGAGTCACTCACGCATGTTTACCCCGTCATGGGGAAGGTCCGCCTGCGGGTGCAAGGCTCGGAAGATCTTGACGCGTCCGACGGCAGGGGCCCGCTGGAAATTCAGTTCGGTGACGAGATCCAAACTCTCGTCCGCCTCCGCCAGCCGCACATCTATCAAAACCCCGGCAGCTTCGATTTTCGCCGGTGGATGGAGGATATCGAAGACCTTTACTGGGTTGGAACTGTCAAAAATCCCCGGCTGGTGGAGAAAGTGGGCCACGCCGCCGGCTTCCATTTCGCCGAATTCGTGGAGCGCGCGCGACAGCGCTTGCTGCGCGGTATCGACGACCTCTATCCGCCGTGGTCGGGCCAAGGGCGCAACGGCGCGGTGCTCAAGGCGGTGTTGTGGGGTGACCGGACGGCGCTCGATTCCGTCACCATCGAGGATTTTCGCAAGACGGGCCTTTATCACTTGCTCGTCATCGCCGGGCTGCACGTGGGCTTGCTCACACTGCTCGTGGATTTCCTGCTGCGGGGGTTGGGATGCCGGCGAGTAGCCCGTGCGCTTCTCGTTCTCGGTTTCCTGGTGGGCTATGCATTCCTGGTTGAGCAACGTGCCTCCACGCTGCGCGCCACGCTGATGATCTTGTTCTACCTCGTGGCGCGGATTATCGACCGTGGGCATTCCCCGCTGAATGCCCTGGGCGGCGTGGCGCTGATGCTTCTCTATCTCCGCCCGGCTTGGCTCTTCGAGTCGGGATTTCAGCTTTCCTTCGCCGCGGCGCTGTTGATTGTCGGCGTAGACGTGCCGCTTCTGGAGCGCACCACCGAGCCGTACCGCCGGGCTCTCGGGCGGCTGGACGATGTGCTGCTTGACGATCACTTTTCACCGCGCCTCGCTCAGGCCCGTCTGGATCTGCGCGCGCTGATCTATGCGTTGCGCCGCCGCGCGAGCTTCTTCGATCGCTACCCTGCCCTCTCGCGCAACATGATCGTCGCACCCCTGAAGGTTTTGGTCTGGGTGGCCAATATCCTGATTTTCTCCGCCATCCTGCAACTTGGGCTGCTTCTGCCGATGGTTGAAACCTTTCATCGCGTGAGCTTCGCGGGCGTGGGATTGAACGCCCTGGCGATTCCGGTCATGACTTTGCTTCTGGCGCTCGCCCTGCCCATCAATTTGCTGAGCGTCGTTTCACCTGCCGTGGCGGCCTGGCCGGCCAAGGCCCTGAGCCTGGTCATGGCCGTTCTCTTCAACATGACGCATCTGCCTGGACTCGCGGCGTGGCTTTCCTACCGCATGCCGGCGCCACCGCTGTGGGTAGCTTGGGGATCCTGTGGGGCGTTTGTGGCCGCGGCCTTCGCTCTTCGGTTTGCACGGCGGACTGTGGGTGCGGCGCTGGCGGCTTGTGCGGTTTTCGTGGTTCTGGTGGCAGTTCATCCCTTTGCGCCCCGCTTGCCGCGCGGTGTGCTGCAACTGACCGCACTGGATTGCGGCCCGGCTGACGCGCTCTTCCTGGTGCTTCCCGACGGGACCACCATGTTGATTGGGGGCGGCAGCCGCGCTCGGGGAGCGCGAGAGGGCGGCTTCCAGGGCCGGCGTTGGGATTCCGGTGAGGACATTATTTCACCCTACCTGTGGTCGCTCGGGATCAAAAAGATCGATGTGGTGGCGCTCACCCACGCGCATGCGGACTACCTCGGCGGGCTTTACGCGGTTCTCGAAAACTTCCGCGTGGGTGAGTTCTGGCACGCTCCCCATCCTGAGACTCCCGAGTACGCGGCGCTTTTGGAAACGGTGGCGGAACGCGGAATTCCGACTCGAACCCTGATGGCGGGCGATGCCCTTTCCTTTGGCGATACGTCAATTCGCGTGCTTTGGCCGGGACGCGACCCCGGTAATGTAGCGCCGGGCTTTAGCCCGGCGGCGGCACGTGCCGACCCTTCGGTGCACTCAGGGCAGGCTCTGAAGGCCGGCGCCACATCACCCTCCTCTCGCCGCGATGACTCGCTGGTCATGCGGATAAGCGCGGACGGAATGAACTTCCTGCTGCCCGGAGATGCAAGCAGGAGCGCACAAAAAGAAATTCTCGCCTCCGGTGAACCGCTGGGAAGCCAAGTGTTCAAGGTGGCGCATCGCGGGTCAAAGTCATCCACGAGCAGGGATTTTCTTGCGCGTGTTGCCCCGCGCGTAGCGCTTATCACTTCAGAGGCCGGGGGCGACGGAGGGGGAGACTTGCCGAACCAGGAAGCGCTGGAGGATCTGGAAAACGCCGGCGCCAGAATTTTCCGCACCGACGCCGACGGCGCCACGACCGTGGAATGGAAGGAAGCGTCGTTGGTGGTCCGTACCTACAGGGGTTCGGAAGCAGTAATCATGACAAGTGAGAGTAGAACGACGTTCCCGCCCTAGAAAGTGGGTTCACCGGTGGCCGCACCGCCACCCGCAGTGTTATAGTCTGCCAGAGGTTTTCGGGTGAGCGCGAAAGCGGCTGAATTCAACTCAGAAGAACTGGCCTTGTTGCATTGCGTGGCGCAAGCTTTGCTCAGCGAGCGTGATTGGGCGAAAAAGATGGGGCACGCCGCGGTCGAGCGCCGGCTTCGCGCCCTTGACGCCAAGCCTTGAGGGGGGTTGCGTAAAGCTCGCTGCACTGGCGGTTCGAAATCTGATGGAGGTTGCCCGATGGAAATCAGTTCCAAGGCCGACGGGAACGTCAAGGAAGTCGTCCCGTTTTTCAGCGTGTCCGACATGGAGCGCTCTGTCCGCTTCTACCTGGACGGCCTGGGCTTCACGATGGAAAAGAAGTGGGTGGTTGACGGAAAGGTACGCTGGTGCTGGCTGGCGCTGGGCGGGGCCGCCCTCATGCTCCAGGAGTTCCCCACGCAGGGACACGACTCATGGGTGCCCCGGGGGAAATTGGGCGAGGGGGTGTCGCTCTGCTTTCAATGTCAAGAAGCACTGGCTATCTATCACGAGGTCAGGTCGCGCGGCGTCGAGGCGTCCGAGCCGCAGGTCGGAAACGCCATGTGGGTCACACGCGTGTTGGACCCGGACGGCTACCGGCTCTTCTTCGAAAGTCCAACGGACACGCCGGAGGAAACAAAGCTATCGGAGGTGAAGGGCTGAGGAGGATCGCGATCCCATCCCTCATGCCCTCACTCCACGCAAAAGCTGTACTGCCCGGAGGCGACTTCGTACACCGCAGCGCCGTCTTCCCACCGCAGGTATTTCACGCCGAGGGCCTGGTCGGCAGGCTTGCCGGTTTCAGTGATTTGGGCCCCAGCTTGGGCGGGGACATACACCACCGCCGTCGTATTGGGCGGGATGGTGACGTTGAGTGTGAGCTTGCCGTTCGCGACAGTCCAATGGCTTTCGATTTTGCCGTAAATGGAATTGTAGCTGGCTTTAACCCAGGTCAGATCGCCGGGCGTGGCGGGCCTGACCACGATCTTTTTGAAGGCAGGGACGTAGGGGTCAATGCCGATGCCGGCCAGATCGTGATAGAGCCACTCGATAATGTGGCCGAGCATAAAGTGATTTTGCGATGGACCCGGCGCTGCATCCCAAGCCTCGGTAAGACTGGTGGCGCCTTTTTGGAGCTGGTATCCGTAGCCGGGCCTTGCGGATTGATTGTTCATCGCGTAAATGACGTCGGACCGGCCGCCCTCGGCCAGCGCCCGCAGCAGGTAGCGATAGCCGACGTCACCGGCGGTCAAGGCATTTCCGTTAAGGCTCACATCATCCACCACGGCATTCAGGACGGCGGCCCGATGTGCGGGGTCGACAAGTCCCATCGCCAGGGGCATCGAGTTCGCGCATTGTGATCCCTGCGCGTATTGGTCGCGGGCAGGATCAAAGAACTGCCGGTTGAAGGCCTCGCCAATGTTCCGGGCCAAATCTTCATACTTCCCCGCGTCATCGGCAATTCCCAGAACCCGGGCTACTTTCGCCAGAACCGCCGCGTCCGCAAAGTAGAAGGCTGTGGCAGTGAGCGGCACGGGAGTGAGTTGCGCCACACCCGGCGGCTTGGGCCCGAGATCGTACCAATCTCCGAGGCCGTGAGAAACGATGAAGTTCTGGGAGCGGCTGCCTAGATAGGCGACGTACCGTTGCATGGCCGCGTAGTGCCGGCGGAGCAATTCCCGGTCGCCCGTCCACTCGTATTGCTGCCAGGCGCAAAGCAGGAAGGCGCTGCCCCATTCGGGCGAATCGCGGAACCCCTTCTGAAATTGCACGTACTCAGGGGCGATGTCGGGCACCAAGCCGTCCTCCGTCTGGCTGTCGGCCATGTCATTCATGCCCTTGGTGTAGAGCGCCGCCAAGTCAAACTCATAGCGCAGCGACGGCCCATTCAGATGATACTGTTCCAGCCAGCCCAAACGCTCGCGATGCGGGCAATCAGTGAGCACGCTCATCATGTTGCTCAACTGCGCCCAACGCACCAGCGCGCGGATGCGATTGAAGAGCTCATTGGAACAGGAGAATTCGCCCACCGCTTCCGAAGCCGAATGCACCACCACGCCTTCCAGCGAGTCGACGACAGGCAGGCGCTTGCCCGCAGGCGCCGTGCACTCCACCTGAAGATAGCGGCTGCCGTGGTAGAAGAATTTGGAGAACCATTCCTCCTCGCCCTGGCCTGCCAGGGTGTATTGCCAGTAGGCGTCGCCGCCGCCGCTGGAACCACGGTCTACGGTTCCGTCGGGCTTCAGCAGTTCCGCAGGAGTAATTCTTACCACCGCGCCGGCAGGTCCCTTTACGCGGATTCGCGGGATGAGCGAAACGTTCTGGCCCAGATCGTATACCGACACCCTGTCGTGAAGACGGCTGATGTGCACAGGCTTCGAACTTTCGAAGGCATGAATGGGCGGAGCCGCGCAGGAGAGCCCGCGCAATTTCCCCCCGGGGCCACTCACGACAACTGCCTCTTCCCACCCCGCATCGCCAAAGCCCGGCTGATTCCAGCCCTTCGGTTCCAGGCGGGCGTCGTAGTCTTCGCCGCCATAGACGCACGAGAAGGTGAGGGGGCCGGGATGAACGCGCCACTTCGCGTCGGTACCCAACACATCAAGGGTTCCATCCGCATATTCGAGGCGCAATTGGCCGATGGCCTTGAGGGCTCCAAACGAGCCGATGAACTTCGCATAACGGCCGCCCCGGACGTTGTACATCCCATTGCCGAGCAGCACGCCGAGGGCGTTAGGGCCGGCCCGCAGCAGGGATGTAAGGTCATAGGTGTCGTAGAGAACGGTCTTGTCGTATTTCGTCCAACCGGGGGCGAGCAAGTCTTCGCTTACGCGCCGGCCGTTGATCGTCAACTCGTATTGGCCGAGGCCGCAGAGGTGTATGACAGCCCGCTGAAGGCGCGGTTTCACTATGAACTCGCGGCGCAGCAGCATGCTTGGATAGGTCCGCGGAGGGGCCGTAGCGAAAGGCGGCGGGAGCGCTCGGCCCATAATGTGGATTCCTGCAAAGGGCTGGCTTTCCGCCACCGCTTCCTGGGCGCTGATCCACTCCGCGCGCCAATCGGCATCGTTGAGCACTCCCATGGTCCAGGAGGCCGGCTCGCTCCAGGGGGAGGGTTGTTCGTCCTCGTCCCAAATCCGAACTTTCCAAAAGACCTGTTGCGACGATCGCAAGGGCTTCCCCGCGTACTCCAATTGATTGGATTGATCCGATTGAACACGGTCCGATTCCCAGAGGTCGCCGCGATTCTCGGCCAGGAGGTTTGCCGTGGAGGCCACCAGGACGCGATAGGCCGTCTGGCGCGCTCCTCGCCGGCCCATTTCCGTGGAAACCATAACCCAACTGAGGCGAGGCGCGGGCACGTCGACCCCCAGCGGGTTGCTTCGATATTCGCAGCGCAACTGCTCCGCCAGGCCGGACGCTAATGCCGCGGAGGTGGAAACGGCCAGGAAAAGCGCCAGCGCGAGGAAATTGCCCACGCGCTGGATCGGCCGGACGACGTTCATGATCTTATTCCTTTCGATGAAGGTATGAAGGTGTGCGCGGTCACGAATCAGCGTGGGTTTCACCGTCGGAAAAGATGAATTGGTCCAGAAGGACAAGCCGCCATGACCAGAACACGACGAACAGAGTACCGGTCGAAGCGGAGGTTTTCAAGTGGCAGCGCCGACTTGCTTCACAAAGTGCGGTGCATTCATCCTCGACGGCGCCGAAGGCTTGCCAGTCTACCCGCATGTTTGCGGGGGGGGCGGAAACGAATTCGCTTCAGCATCAAGGCGTGATGGTCAGATAATGAATGGCCCTCGTGGCGGATGCCGAAGTTTCCTTTCGATTGGAGGCGAGTCCCTGCTCGATGGTAATGGACAAGCCGAATTCCCAGCGAGGGCGATTGCCTGGGGGATAAACCAATGTCGCAACGATGGGTCTGGAGTTTCTTGATGGCAGGCATGATTGCCGCCGGACTGGCGCGGGGTGAAGACGAAGCGCTCTGCAAGTGGTCGAACCGCGTCATCCCCCTACCCAAGCAGCTTCAGATTCGCGGCAGCAGATTCGTATCGCTGAGTGACGCGGTTTTGGTACTGCCGCATTCGGAGGACGCGGTTCTGATGACGGCGGCAGCCTTGCTCCGGCCCTTCGCGGAAGGTCATCAGGGGTTCAAAATCCGCATGGTTCTTACCACGGACGAATCACACTGTCCCACGAGTCTCCGCGCGGCGCTTGCCAGCCTTCCCCATCGTGACCAGGCTTACGCCATCCAACCGATCCAGGAGGGCGAAAAGTTCGGCGGCCTCGTTCTGGCGGCCAACACTTCTCTGGGGATTCTCTACGCGGCTCGAACGCTTGCGCAGTTGCTATCCGCCCCCTCCCGCCCGCGGGAAGCGGTGGAGTTTCCGCGCCTCACGCTCCTCGATTGGCCCGACTTGGCCGAGCGCGGTGAGTGGTTTGGGCGCGGTAACCTTCCGGACCTGCAATGGATGGCTGAGCGCAAGTTCAACGTCGTCGAACTCCAACCCGACTTGGGCTTTAGTGAGAGCGGTTCGCCGCAAGCAAACCTCGACCAGAAAGTTGTGGACAAGGCCAGCGCGTTGGGAATCCAAATTGTTCCAATCATCTGGCACATGGCGCAACTCGCCAGCACGGGCCTTTTCCGTTACTACCCTGAGGTGGCTTCCACGCCCGACCCCAGTAAACCTCTACCCACAGATTATGAGCCCGGAGTCTGCTTCTCTCAGCCGAAGACCATCGAGATTCTCTCCCTCTGGATGCGGCAATTCCTCGCGACGCCGGGGGTGAAGGAAATCATGGTTTGGGTTTCGGAAGACGCTTCGCCGTGCTATTGCCCGCTTTGTAAAGGCCGTGAGCCCTATGGCAACGAAGTGAAAGGCATCCAGGAGGCCTTCAGAAAGGCTTGCAAGGGGCGGCCTGGGGTCATCCTGCAAATACTTACTACGCAGGGCAGCTATGCGGTGAACGACAAGATCCTGGCGGCGGCCTCGCCTGGAACCAGGATTGTCTACTACGACGGATCGAGGACGTACGACAGCTCTCACCGCGCCATGATCTATCCGCTTCTGGAGAAATATTCCCGGTCCGGCCATTGGCTCGGCGTCTACCCTCAACTCACCAATTCCTGGCGCACCGTCTTCCCCTTCACCGGCCCGCAGTTCATCCAAGCCCGGATGCAGGAGTTTGCGGACAAGCGGCTGAGCGGCGTGTTCGGCTATGCTACGCCCTCAAACCGCTACTATGAGTTCAATGTTACGGCGGCCGCCGAGTGGGCGTGGAACAGCCGGGGACGTAGCCCGCGCGACTTCTCGGAAGCGTATGCACTGAGGGCCGGAATTCCCCATCCGCAGCGCTTCGGTGAATGGGCGGACTCGGTGGGAGAGGTCGGCTGGGACTTGGCAGGCAGCCGGGCCATCCAACGGCTGATCCAGCCTGGCCAAGCGCTTTTTGCCGAAGGACAATACCGCGGCTCACACAAGCTACAGGACCTGCAACCCTTGCAATTCGGCCAAGGGTTCCTCTCGGAGTTTCCCAATCGCCCCTACTTCGAAGCGCGCATGGCGTTAGCCGCTCAGGCGCTCGAGATCGCGGAATCGGCGGGGGATGAGCGCATGGTGGACGAATGTCGGAGTGTCCTCGGCGCACTGCATCTGCTTGACGGGCTCGTGGATCTGTCGGATGCCCGCAGTCTTCCGGAAGAGAGAAAGCTCGCGGTTGCCACCGCGGCGCTTGCCAAGATCAATGACGCCGCGCGGGTGCTGACCAATTCCGTGTACCGCTGGGGCACGACGGTGAACCCGCTTCCGCAGGACGCTCTTCCCTCGCGCCTGCGCGACACGGTTGATTTCGCCTCCGCAGTCGCCAGCGCGGCTTGGGAGATCGGCAGGGATCTTGGGATCAAAGATCCCTACCCAGACTATCGTCTACGGCCGGTGCGAGAATGGAAGACGGAAGATGTTGCTGCCGGAGCACCTACTCCCTTGTGGGGCGAGGCCACCCACTTGGTCGCCGGACCCGGCGAGTATGACGTGCGGTTTCAGTTTTTGGACGGCAAGGTGGGGCTGGACGTTCATTCCGTGGCACTGTTCCGAAGCCCCCGGGAAGACCGGGAACAGCCTTTGGCCGTCGACCCATGGAGCACGCACGTAAACGCCTATGGGGATTACTGGCTGTCACTGGCGAAGGATGGCAAGAGCGTCTGGAAGCCTGGTGACCCGCTGTTTTTGAAGACGGACGTCTCGCTTCCGCCTTCGCGAGCGGCCGCCGGTCCCCCCACCAGCCACGGCGTGATCCTGATCGGCAAGTCGTGGCGAGGAGAAGATGTGCCGCGCTGAATAGGTCGGCCTGCGTCTTGTGCCGCGGCGCCCGGCGCTACCTCTCGAGAGATTTGAGGGAGGAGATAGGAATACCCTTGCTGATGGTTGTCTCGCCGACTTCCAGAGATCCATAAAGGCCGCGCGAAACCTGGGCTCCGAAAAGCATGACGGCGGAGGAGATATAGGCCCAAGTCATCAGAGAGACCATAACGCCAATCGACCCATAAACCTGGCGATAATTGAAGAAAGGAAGCAAGAGGGTGAAAAGGCCGCGGGCGGTCTCCCAAAGGAGGGCGGTCAGCAAAGCTCCGGGCAAAGCGCGGCGCAGGTTCATGGGGCGATTGGGGAGCCGCTCAAAAACCACCAGGAACATCAGCAGCGCGAGGGCAAAGGAACTGAGGGCGGTCAAAAAGTGATAGAGGAATGCGACCAACGAATGCAGGGAGGGTCCCAGCCAGGCCTCCAGCCGCCGGCGGAGGAAAATCCCCACGGCCACAAACGCGGCGGAGATCAGGATCAGACATCCGACGTTGAACGCCATCTCCAAAGCCAGCAGGCGGCTTCGCCACCACGGGCGCCCCTCGGTGACATTCCAGGCGCGATTCAAAGCTTTTTCCAGGGGCAGGAACACTCCCGAGGAACTCCAGAGGAGAAGCAGACACGAAAGGAGACCGATTCTCCCGTAAGCCCGGCTGATGCCGACCAGGTTCTGCATAATGACGTCGGTCCGGATGGGCAGATAACGCTGGAGGACCACCGAAAGATTGCCCGCCAGTTCGAAGCGGCGAATATAAAGTCCGCAGATCCCCAGCAACAACAGCAGCAGGGGGAAAATGCCCAGCAAGCAGTGGTAGGCGATCGAGGACGACACCATCAGCGAATCTTCCTCCAGGAACTTCATCAAGGCCTGGTGCAGCAAATGGCGAGTCTTCACCCAACGCTTTTGAAGGCTTTGCCCTTTTCCGGTCAACGGTGCGGTTGGCATTTTCCCAGGAGGCCCGTTCCCGCGGCGCGGTGAGGAGCGCACGCGGAGATCCGGCCTTGAAGTTAGCTTATACTCGATTTCCGCGCCCCCAGGGTAGCCGTATTTATGCCTGACGGCGAGACACTCAGTGCCGGGCGGGCGGGGCGTTCTGTTTCTGGTAGGTGACGGACCGCAAGGTGCCGGTGATGGAACCGACCGAGATCATCGCCTTGATGCGCACCGGCAGTTGCCGTTCGTCAGCGCTGAACCAGATGAGCATGCGCCCTTTCCTTTTGAGGAGGCCATTGAAAACCTTGGGTTCGACCCGCAGCGTGTCAAACGTTCCCATGGGGGTTTGCACTTTTTCGCGCGCTTGCACTTCCACGATGACGCGCTGGGTTTTCGAGCCGTCATTCACCGGCAATTCGATGGTGTGGCCGATCTCCAAATGTTGGCGGCGGAGGTAGTAAAAGGCGGTGACGACATCTTCGACGCAAGGAGGGATATCAAATTCAGCGTGCTTGGGTGGCGCCTCGGGCTGGTTCAGGTCGCGCTCATCGAGGAGAGCGAGTTTCCGATCATAGTCAAAAACAATCTTCGTGTCTTTGTGCCGATGCCCTTCATTCACTTTCTTCACGATGCCCTCTGAGCAGAGGGTCTGCGGGCTGGAGGTGGCGCGGAAGACATTGTCGACATAAAAGAGGAGAGGGACGAAGCCCTGCGACCGCGCCGTGGCCGTGACCTCGTACGCGTCGTGCTTCCCGGCGCTGGTTCCCAGCGTGGCGGTCACCTCTCCGGCACGGAAGATCGTCCACATCACATCGTAGTCCAGCGACTCGCCCGGGGCGAAGGGTTCATGGGGATTTTGCGCCCTTCCTGCGGCAAGCGGGATGAGCAGGAACAGGAAGAGCAACCCAGCAACCAGGCGCGCATGAGGAATTTGCATAAACCAGTTCGACACGGACCGCCTTGCAAAGGCAGCATTGCACAATTTAGCGGAGCCGGATTTTGAACGCCAGAAAAATCATCATGGCAAGGTAGCCCAGAAAGGCTTCGTACTCACGATTTTTCCGGTACTGCTTCCACTGAAACTTCTCACCGCCTGCCGGCCGGCGAAAGCGCGGGAGGAAAAGGGGAACCTGCTGAGCGTAAAGATCGTAAACCTCTCCGAACTCGCGGCGCAAGTATTCTTCTTCGCGGCGGATGACCGGCCAATAGATCGCCGCGAACAGGACCAAACAGGCCAACGCCAGGATCCAATTGCCTCCCGCCACAGCGAATCCTGCGCCCATGAGGGCGCTGCCGAGATAAAGGGGATTGCGCGTGTAAGCGTAAGGACCGCTCGTGGCGAGTCGCTGGTTCTTGGCGAGATGGCCCGCGGCGAAGGTGCGGAGCGCCAGCCCCAACGCGGCCACAGCCCCCCCCGCGATGAGGAGCTTTACCGTGGGCCGGGAAAAGAGCAGGTAGGCGACACCCAGCAGAAACCCCAGCGGCACGCGCCAGCGCGAGGCCCAGGCGGCATAGGCGCTATCCATGCGCCCTCGCCAAACGCTTTTCCACGGCGGCCACGACGGACTCGACGGAAATTCCCGGCAGATAAGCAGGGTTTGCCCCGCGGCGCGTGTGGTTGATGGGACCCTGGGTGGATAGGGCAATGTCATCGGCGGCAAACGGGCCATTGCGCACCGGGTCGGTAGGACCGTAAATGCCGACGATGGGGGTGCCGGCGGCCGCCGCCAGATGCAAGGGACCTGTATCGCCTCCGATGAAAAGCCGTGCGCGCCTTGCCAGGGCGATGTATTGCACGAGCGTGGTGGGCAGGTAGCGCGCGCGTCGGGCTCCCGCTTTCTGCAAGATTTCCTCGAGCAATGGTTCTTCCGAGGGGGAGCCGGTCAGAATGATTTGCTCGCGCCGGGCGCCGGCCAATTGCCGGACGAGCGCCACGTAATTCTCCGGCGACCAGCATTTCGCACGCCAGCCACCACCCGGGTTGATCATGATGAAGTTCCCGGAATCCAGCGCGGCGAGTTGTCTTTCCACGTACGCGTCATCCTCGTCGTTCCACGGCAAGGGAAATTGCCAGCGCTGCGCGCGCGCTCCCAGCCGTTCGATCAGCGCCAGGTTCTCTTCTACCACGTGGACGCGCTGGCGCGGGGAAACCCGCTGCGTGTAAAGAACCGCCGCGCTGGGCTCGCGCAACCAGCGCTCGGAAAATCCAATGCGTTCCCGGGCACGGCTGAGCCACGCCACCACCGCGGACTTCCACAGCCCCTGAAAGTCGAGGGCCGCGCTGTAAAGGGTCCGGCGCAGGTCGCTTACGCCATTGCCGATTTCGTGCCAGGTTGCAGAAGAGCTCAAATGCCTACGCCATCCCAAGGTATCGAGGACCACGATGCGGTGAAGATGCGGGTTGCCGTCCAGCAGCAACGCGTAACGTTTCTCGACGACCCAGTGAATCTGCGCTTGCGGGAACGTTTCCGCCAACGCCGCCGCCGCCGGCAGCGCATGGACGATGTCGCCGATCGAGCTGAGGCGAACAATCAGGAATCGCTGCGCCGGTTCCGTCATCCCTCCCACCTGAAAAGAACTCTGGCGCCGCAGGAGGCCGCGCTAATCTCCCGGCGCGCGGCGGGAAATCTCGGCCAGAAGTTCTCGCGTGGAGTGATTCTTGGGGTCGCCCACGATGCGCACCTCCCCGCCGAAACTCTTCACCACTTCGCGTTCCGGGACCGTCTCCCGGGAATAGTCGGTGCCCTTACAATGCACGTCCGGGAGCAGGTCAAGCAGGATCTCCGCCGCCGTCAGCCCGTCGAAGATCACGACGTAATCCACGGATTCGAGCGCCGCCACCAATTCCGCGCGGCCTTCCGCGGGGAGAATCGGCCGCCCCTCGCCTTTCAGCGCGGTTACGGCGCGGTCGCTGTTCACACCCACGACCAACACATCGCCGCAACGCCTTGCCCCTTCAAGATAACGCACATGGCCGACATGGAGAATATCAAAACAGCCGTTGGCAAAGGCAATGCGGCGGCCTTCCCGGCGCAGGCGATCGCCGAGGGCGCGCACTTCTTCCCGGGGGATCAGGGCTGCGCTCATGCGTTTCGGATCGCCTCCGTAATTTCGCTCAAGGAAACAGTGGCGGTGCCGCGCTTCATGACCACGATCCCACCGGCGCAGTTGGCAATGAGGGCGGCTTCGAGAAAGCTCGCCCCGGCGGCCAGTGCGAGCGTGAACGCCGCGATGACCGTGTCACCTGCGCCCGTCACGTCGACGGCCTGGTCAGACCCGAAAATGGGAAGGTGGCGGGGTGGGCGGCGCGGCTCAAACAAGGCCATGCCATCGCGCCCCCGCGTAATCAGCAACGCCCGGAGTCCCTGGCGGCGAAGGAATTTCCTTCCTAAAGTATGGAGGCGTTCCAGATCATTCCCAATCGCCTGCCCGAAAGCGGCCTCGATCTCGGGTTCATTGGGCGTGGCTGCGGTCAGGTGTTTGTAAGTCAGGAGGTCGTAGCGGGAGTCGATGGTGATGGGCAGCTCATGGCGGCGCGCCCTCCGGCGTAAGGACTCCACTTCCTTGGCGTTGGTGGTGCTGTAGCCGTAATCGGCAACCAGCAAACCCGTCGAGGAGCCGAGCAACGCCGCCGCTGCGCGGGTCAAGCGGGTTCGCACTTCCGCCGCCGGCGGATGGGCGGGCTCCCGGTCGATGCGCACAATCTGCTGGCGCTGCCAGTGCGCCAGTCCTCCGAGAATGCGCATCTTCGTGGGAGTCAGGTAATTCGGCGCGCGGATGATTTGCCGGGTGGAAATATGCCTCTCACGAAAATACTGGAGCAACGCGTCACCCGCCTCATCATCGCCGACGACCCCCACGGGAGTGACGTGGGCGCCGAGCGTCGCCAGATTGTTCGCGGCGTTGCCGCCGCCGCCCGGCACGACTTGCTTCTCACGCTCTTTCAGGATCAGCACCGGCGCTTCCCTGGAGACGCGCATGATTTCGCCGTAAACGGACTCGTCGGCAACGAGGTCTCCCAGCATGATGACACGCTGGCGCGGGAAGCGCTCCACAAGGGCCAGCAACGCACTACGGTCGGACGTTGGGATGGTCATAGTTTTGGTTCAGTGAATTCCGCGGCGGCCACGGACCGGCTTTCCGATGGCCGCAGTTTTCCCTCGCCGCCCGGGTCTGTTCCTTCGCGCTCAGGCAGAGTGGTCATGGGTAATGTTCCAACGCTTGACGAGTTCCAAGGTGGCTCGAAACACCTCTTCCACCGAAATGTCACGCATGCAACGAAAATCAATCGGGCATACGCGCCGCCCGCAGGGACTGCACTCAACGCCTTGCTTGACGATGCGCACCCGCGTTCCCAACGGCCCCGTGGCGCGCTCGTCGGTGGAACCGAAGATGGCGACCAGCGGGATACCCAGCGCTGCCGCCAGGTGCATGGGGCCCGAGTCATTGGTCACGATCAATCTGCAACGAGCCATAAGCGCCAGCAATTGCCGCAAGGAGGTTTCACCCGTGGCGATCGCCGGTGTGTGCTTCATGGTGCCGGCGATTTCCTCCGCCAGAGGCCGCTCGGCAGCGGACCCGAAGATTAGCACATCGGCATTTAAGGCACCAATTAAGCGGTCGGCCAGTCCCGCAAAGCGCTCGGGCAACCAGCGCTTGGCAGGGCCGAAGGCCGCTCCCGGCGAGAGGCCTACGAGGAATCGTGGCCCGCTCAATCCCAACGCCTCCATCTTTCTCGTAGCCCAATGCTCTTCCGCCTCGGTGAGATGAAGCCGAATTTCCTGGACGGCTTGAGGCTTGTCGATCATGCCGGCGCGAAAAAGGAGCTGCAGGTAATAATAGACTTGATGCCCATAGGCGGCAGGAAGCGGCGGTTCAATAGCGTCGTGCAGGAGCAAGCCGCGGCCCTCGCGGGCGTACCCGATGCGCAGCGGGATGCGCGCCAGCCAAGCCATCAAGGCCGCTTGAAAGGCATTGGGGAAAAGCAGGGCGGCGTCAAAGCGCTCCGCCTGCAGTTCCCGGATGAGCCTTGCAAACCCCAAAAGTCCGCGATGTGCACTGTTGGGCTTATAGATGATTTGGCGATTCACCGCGGGATGATGCCAATAGAGTTCACAGACCCAGGGCTTGGAAAGCAGGACGATTTCCGCTCGCGGGAAGCGCGCGCGCAGGGCCTCCAGGGCGGGAAGTGACATCACCGCGTCGCCCACCCAATTCGTGGACCGCACTAGAATGCGCTGTACGTTCGCAAAGCGAGCAGGAACCGTCATGAATGCGCCTTTTCCAGGTAAGCAAACAGGGTTCTTTCGAATTCCTCGGCGGCCAGGATTTTCGCCTCAATCTCGCACGCCAAAATGGGAAGTTGCGGTGTCCAATCCCGGGAAAACTTTACCGCATCCTTTTGGGTCGTCAGTAAGGCGGCCGCACCGTTCTTGCGGGCCTCCGCCGCCAATCGTTGAATCTCCTCGCCAGTGTATACGTGATGGTCGGGAAATGCATCCTCGGAGACAAGGCTAAATCCCCAACGGCGCAGGTCGGCAAAGAACGCCCGCGGGTTGCCGATGGCGCAGAATGCCGCGACTTTCTGGGCGCGGATTCCTTCCATGGAAACGGCCTCACCACTCATACCGTCTGTCCACCCTAACAATTCCGTGCGACTGCGAAATACCTGGGCGGCGGGATGGACCTTCAACAACAGTTCTTCCAGAGGTTGAGGATCGGCCGAAGCCGTTCGCGTGAGCACGACGACCTGCGCTCGCCGCAGGGCAGAGAGTGGTTCACGCTGGCGGCCGGCGGGGAGCAGGTGCCGGTCGGAAAGGGCTTGAGTCGCGTCGAGCGCCAGCAAGTCCACCTCGCGTGCGAGCGCCAGATGCTGGAAGCCGTCGTCGAGAATGTGCGCATCCACCTGGAAGCGCTCCTCCGCAGCCTGCCCGCCGCGAAAGCGGTCGGCGCACATGACGAGGGGAACTTCCGGGAGCATGCGGGCCAGAAGCGCCGGCTCGTCGCCGATTTCGTGCGCGTTTGCGCGGCGGCCTGCCCCAGGCGCCAGGACGATCATCTCTGCCTTGCTGCGGCGGCCATACCCCCGCGTCAGAATGCTGGGTTTCCATCCCCGGCGCAGCAGGAGGTGGGCGACGCACGCGACGAGGGGCGTCTTCCCGGTTCCACCCACCGTGAGATTGCCAACGCTCACCACCGGCCGCGCCAGGCGGCGAATTTTGAACCAGCCGCGTTTGTAGCCGGCGTGGCGCAACGCGACGCCAAACCGAAATCCTGCGGAAAATGGCAGCAAAAGCGGGTTCACTTGACCTCGTGGGAGAGAGGCTGGCGGCCTTGCGCATCCCGGTCCAGATATTTCCGGAGGCCACCGAGCGTGCGCGCCGTCGCGCCGGAGTTCTGCTCCAAAACCTGCCGCGCGGCCGCGCCCAGGCGCTCGCGCGCCTCCTTGTTTTCCAGCAGCCAGGTGGCGTGGGCGAGTTCCTCCGGGTTACGAATTTGGATAGCTGCCCCGGCGTCCAGGAAAAGCTTGGCGATGTCGCGGAAGTTCTCCATGTGTGGCCCGAAAGCAATTACCTTGGACCAGTATGCGGGCTCGAGCAAGTTGTGTCCTCCCGTAGGCACCAGGCTGCCACCAATGAAAACCATGTCCGCCAGTTCGAAAACTCCCGCTAACTCGCCGATCGAGTCCAAGAGGAGAATGGCTGTGGAGGCCAGTTGGCTCGATAGCGCCGGCTCTTCAACCGGCAGGGTGGTTCGACGCACAAAGCCGCGTTGGGCCCGCGCCAAGTCCTGATTGACCTCCGCGAAGCGGGCGGGATGGCGCGGAGCGAGGATCAGAAGCGCTTTGGGGTACCGCGCCTGGATCAAGTCCCAGGCCTGAAGCACCAGCGGTTCCTCCCCCGGCATGGTGCTTGCGGCCACCAAAACCGGCCCGCGCTGAGCTCGCCGTAGCGCGGCCCTTAAGGCGCGAGCAAAATCTCCGAGTTGCGGAGGTTGGGCATCAAACTTCAGATTTCCAACCATCCTGACGCGCTCGGGCGGGGCGCCGAGTTGGCGGAATCGTTCCGCGTCTTCCTCCGTCTGCGCGCAGATCTCGTCCACGTTGGCGAGCACGCGCCGCAGGAAGGGCCGGGCCAATCGATAACCGCGCAGCGAACGCTTGGACATGCGCGCGTTGACGATGGCCACGCGCGCGCCCGCCTCCGCCGCGGCGCGTAAGAGATTAGGCCACAGTTCGGTTTCCACGATCACCAGTAATGAGGGCCGGATGCGCGCCAGCGCTTTGCGCGCCGCCCAGCGCCAATCCAAGGGAAGATAGAAGCGGCCGGCGATCGAGGGAAGCCGCTTCTCCCCGGCTTCGCGCCCCGCCGGTGTCACGTGGCTCAGGTAGATCTTGCGCTCGGGAAACGCCCGTTGCAATTCCTCAATTAAGCCTGCCACCGCCAGCGTTTCTCCCAGAGAGACAGCATGAACCCAAATCGCGCCGGGACGGGTTTCGCGAAACGGGATACTCCCGAACCGCTCAGCCCAGTAGCCGCGCCCCTGTGACCGGCCCTTCCGCCACCAATAAAATGGCGCTGTCAGTATCGCACCCACCGAGAAAAGCATGCTGTAAATCAGATACATGTCAGGAAGGACTGCGAGCAGGTCTCGTGAACACCGCAGGAGCCAGAAGCAGATTATATGCTGAAAGCGCGGTGTGGACAATCCAGGTCGTTCCCGGAGGCGACCGTCGCACTGCTGGTTGAACTAACCTGCGGACGAGGTGAGGCTGGCGGGCGCGTCAGGCCGGTGTTTCTTGGGAACTCCTTTCGTGTGGCAGTCCGCGCACTTCACGAAATGCACGTTGTGCGGGCTCTGGGTGGATTTGAAGGTCGTGTCCATGGTCTCCACGTCGAGGCCGCAATTTGACAGGCGCGGATGGCAATTGGAGCAGGAGGCACGCGTGCGCATGCTGTGATTTTCGTGGCAGGCGAAGCAACTCAGGCCTTCATGAACACCCAGGGGGGTGCGATCGTCGCCGGAGTGGATCTGCCGCGTGGCCTCCGGTGCATGACACTGATAGCAGAGCGCCTGCCGCGGGTCGCGGCTGATCTTCACTGGCCGCTCTCCCTCGCGCATCGCGGGCAAGGGCAGATCGCCCAGGGCAATGGATTGCATTTCCCGCCGGTCGAAGAACGCGAGGGAAGGGCGGTTCAATTCCTGCGTCGCGCTCGTGGAAGGCTTTTCCGCCGGTCGAGCCAGGGGATCGCCATGGTGATGCATCACATGGCAGTTCAAACAGACGATGACGGGCCGGTCAGCAAGAGCGGGGTCGCGCAGTTTCCAAGGGCCTTGCGTATCGATGGGCGTCACCAAGTCGCGAATGCTGCCCTCAAATTGCGTGCCGTGGCAACGCAGGCAATCGTCCATCAGCAGGCGGCGATGGTTGTGCTTGGCGTCGAGGAATACTTCCCGGTACGCAGCGTGGTGCAGACCCGACGCCCACTCCGCCCACTCCTGCTGGTGGCAGGTCTTGCACCGCTCAGTGACGCGGAAAACCTCGCGCGTCTTCAATCGCACTTCTTCCGGCACGTCACCCCTGAGGTGATTGAACACCCGGCGCATGTTGTTGAGGTGAAACCCGGCGTTCAGCGTGAAGACGTCGCCGTGGCACGCGCCGCACGGGATGTTGCGGTGCGTGGAGGTATGCCAGTCGGAGTAAGGCTGCCAGATCTCGTGGCAGCGCGCGCAGGCTTTTCCGCCGGAGTATTCGTAATAAACGCTGGCGCCGGGGAACATAAGAATCGTGGCTCCCAGGGCGATCAACAGGATGGTCAGGCGGCGGGATTTGGTGCGTGGTTGAGGCATTTGGCCTTTCCGGCGCTGCGTGTGCTAAGGGCTCAAAATAGTGAATAGTAAATGGTGAATAGTGAATTGCGGTCGTAAGATAGGTTCTACCATTCACTATTCACCATTCACTATTTCCAGCGCTATCCGCGCATTTGTGTCCCTTTCCAGGTACGGACGATGTGCTCCGAGGCCCTGTAGGCGATGGCCATGATCGTCAGGACGGGATTGAACCCGCCGTTGGTAACGTGTACGCTGGCATCGATTACGAACAGGTTCGCCACGTCGTGCATCCGGCAGTAGGGATTCACCACCGAAGTCTTGGGGTCGTTGCCCATGCGGCAGGTTCCGGCCTGATGCTGGCCGCCGCTCAGGCCTTTGCCGGGGAGTTTCGGCCAAGTTTTCGTGGCGCCGGCTTCCTTCAGCCAAGCTGCCGCTTTCCCCGAAATGTAATTCGCCACCTCATGATCGTGGGGATGCCGCGCGCCTGACATGCGTGCCGCGGGAATTCCCCAATCGTCTACTACGCGCGGGTCAACTTGCACGCGCGATTCAAAGACCGGCATCTCCTGCACGGGGCCTTGCACCGCGATGCAGCGATTGAAGGACCTGCGCATGAAGTCCTTATGCGCGGCGCCCCAGTGCGGCACGTCAGGAGGGGAGAAGGAGGTGAACTGGATGGGCAGGCGAATGAACTCGTTGCAAAGCATCGCTCCGCCCACCAAACCCGGATTGCCGTGGTTGTAATCGCAGATAGCGATGGAAGCTCCGGGGCCAAGGTCGTCGTACGTGTCCGTTTCCATCAAGCCGCACGCGCCAGAGTACGCGTGCCCCATCAAATTGCGCCCGACCCAGTCATAGCGATTACCGAGGCCGTTGGGAAATAGGCGGCTCTGGGAATTGAGCAACAGGCGCGGCGATTCCGTGGCCGAGGCGGAGACCACCACGAGGTCGGCGGGCTGCTCTTGGAGGCTGCCGCGTTCGTCGAAGTACTCGACCCCCGTCACCCGGCCCTGATCGTTGGTCATGATTTTCCTGGCCACGCACTCGGTGCGCAAAGCGCAGTTGCCAGTGGCGAGGGCGCACGGGATCACCGTGTTGTGCGTGCCGCACTTGGCGTCAACTTCGCAGGCAAAACCCACGCACCAGCGGCAGCGCATGCATCCGCCCCGGCCGTTATAAGGGACCGTATTGCGCAGCATGGGAATATCAAAAGGGTGGAGATTCAGCCGCTCCGCGGCCGCTTTCAGAATTACGTGTTCACGGCTCGGCGGCAGGGGCGGCATGGGGAGGGGCCGGCTGCGCGGCGCTTTAAAGATGTTGTTTGTGTCGTCGCCGGAAACGCCGATTTCCCATTCTGCCTTGGTGTAGTAGGGCTCAAGGTCTTGGTAACTGATGGGCCAGTCGTCCAGCGTGCTGCCCGCCACCGCCCCGTAAGTGGAGCGCATGCGGAAGTCTTTTTCGAGGAATCGCCAGGCCATGGCGCCGTAACTGAAGGTGCCGCCACCGACGCACGCAGCGTTGTTGTTGTACGCGCCCTCGCTGGGCAACAGAACGCGCTCCCGGCCATCGGTGTCCACCAGCACGCGCCGGTAACGGTCGTCGTCAGGTCCAAACGCGGCTCCCAATACGCAGGTGCGCTGGTTGCGCAGGTCGTCCTTGCGGCAATCATAGGCGGTGTACCATTTGCCGCGCTCGAGCAGCACCACCGTGAGGCCCGCCTCCGCGAGCTCTTTGGCCACAATGCCGCCGCCCGCTCCTGCTCCGACGATCACCGCGTTCACTCGTGCCAAGGCCATTCGATTAACCAAAACTGAAAAGTGGTTAGTGGTTAGTGGCTAGTGGCTAGTTGCTAATCCATAGCTGGTAGCCGTAGGTCCCATTTTCGCGGCTCATTTTAAGTCCCCCGGAAATTCCTGGTTTTTCCTAGCCACTAACCACTAGCCACTCCCCACTGTCCTTCCACGCACGGGCGGATAGGGCAGGCGCAGCATCTTCCAACTCACCCGCTCGCGATTGCCTCCGTGCCGAGGGTCACCGTAGAATCCCTGCATGGTGTGGCTGACCACCAGGTCGAAGAACGATTTGGCTGAAACCTGTTTCCAGCCTTCCCCCCGCGCCTGACCTTTGTCCATGCTTTGCAGCACTGCGTCCTGCTGCTGGGGAGCGAGCGCCGCGAAGGGCTTGCCGAACATGGCGAGACTGGTTCCGTTCGTGCCGGTGAGGCCCAATTGATAGGTCTCCCGAAACCTGCGGTAGGGGCCCATCAGTTGCCGATCAATGAAGGTGACCACGCCGGCCCATGCGGCCCCCGGGTCTTGATCAGCAGGTATGATTCGCTCGCAGATGGCCTCAAGCGTGCGAGCTTCATCCTCGCTCAGGGAGCGCCAGGAAGTGCTGTGGCCGAGACACGACGCCATGGGCGCCGTCGCGGTGGCAATGGCGGTGATTCGCATGAACTTCCGGCGGGTGAACCTCGCACTATGGCTCATAAGGCAGAAAACCTAGCAACCGGAAGACCATCCTCGCGAAGGAGAGAGGATTGGACATAATGTCAAGAATATTGAAGGATGAGCCGAACTGCGTTCGGCCCTGGGCGAGCAATACTCGCCCCCACTGGGAAGAAATCCGCTGTTGATGAATCCAGGGATCCCTTTACACCGACCGCCGGGGGTGTAAGCTGTCGGTCAGGCCGGAGTCCATCATGGATATTCGGTCTAAATTTGACATATTGAGGGGAGGTGAACATGCGCGCCTCGTCCCAGGTTTTGATAGCCCTCTTCTGTTGGTTTTCATTTACGGGATTCGCCCAGCAGGGCGCATCCCCGGCGCAAGTTCCCACGCTCGCCAACCGCCCGTCCGCGGTTGCGCCGCCCGCCAATCGCCGCATTACGCTCGACGTCGTCGTAACCGAACACTCCGGGAACACTGTGTCCGGCTTGCAGCAGCAGGACTTTACCCTTCTCGATGACAAACAGCCGCAGACAATTACCTCCTTTTACGCTGCCGGCGGAATCAGCACACCGGTTGATATTCCGCTAAAGGTCATTTTACTTGTCGATGCCGTCAACACTCCGTTCCGGGGCGTCGCCCTCCAGCGGGTGCAACTTGATAAATTTCTCCGGCACGACGGCGGCGAGCTTCCCCTGCCCACGTCCCTGACTATCCTTACTGACAAGTCCGGTGGCCAAACCCCGGTGACTCAGGACGGAAACGTCCTGGCGGACTCTCTGAATTCCCAGCAGACCGGCCTGCGCACCATTACCAGATCGCAGGGATTCTATGGCGGTGTGGAGCGCGCTAACCTTTCCCTCGGCGCTTTGGAACAGATCCTCTCTTCTGAGGCAACACAACCGGGCAGAAAACTGCTGATCTGGCTCGGTCCAGGATGGCCCCTGCTCACCGGACCGCGTGTGAGACTAACCACGAAAGATCAAGACGGGCTTTTCAACGCTGTGGTAAGGCTCTCCACGGCACTGCGAGAGGCTCGCGTCACGCTTTACAATGTCTATCCGCCAGGAATGAGTAATTCGCTCGCCAGCGAGGTTTATTATGAAAGCTTCCTGAAAGGTGTGGGTTCAGCCAGCAAGGTAACGAACGGCAACTTGGCGGTTCAGGTCCTCGCAGTCCAAAGCGGCGGACGGGTTCTCAACGCGAGTAATGACATCGCCGGCTCGATTGAGAAATGTCTGGTGGATGCAAAGGCCTTTTACACTCTATCCTTTGATTCTCCTCCCGCTGACCATGCGAACGAGTATCACAATCTTCAGGTCAAGATTGGCAAACCCGGACTTACTGCGCGTACGCGCACCGGATACTACGCTCAGCCTTAATAGTCCCGGAATTGTGACTACTCGGTTCTCGCTATCGTTCTGTGCCTGCGATCCCCTCTCATTCTGAGCTCGCAATCTGGGCGAAGAACCCTTGTAGTTCACCCTGCTCACCACACCACAAAACACTACGGAGGTGCTTCGTCGCGCTCAGGATGACAGCTCTGGAGTGTTTTTCTGTAGCCTCTTAAGCCGAAAACTTCTGCGCATAGGTGATGCGCTTTTGGATGGACGGATGACTGTGAAAAATGAACTCGATCCAGGGGTTAGGTTGGCGTTCCGCGAGGTTGAGTTCCGCCAGCTTTTCCATGCTGGAGATGAAAGGGGCGCGGGAAGGTATAGCTGCAAGGGCATAGGCATCCGCTTGGCGCTCCATTGCTCGCGAGTAGGAATTCACCGCCGGCAGAAGCACGAGGGAAAGAGCCGTGGTGACCAGCGCCAGAAGCGGAAGGTTGGCGAAATCCGCGGCGCCGCGAAATCCAAAATGCGGCGTCAACCAATCAAGCGTGCGGTGAATCAAGTAGAATCCCGCAAACGTCGCGGCGCCCCGAAGCGCGATGCTCTGAAAGATATGGCGGTGGACGTGGTGACCCAATTCGTGCGCCAACACCGCCTCAACTTCCTCATCCTGGAATCGCTCGAGGAGCGTATCCGACAGGATAATCCGGCGCGTATTGCCCAGTCCCATCAGGGCGGCGTTGGCCTTCTTGCTCTTTTCGCTGAGCTTCCATTCAAACACGCCCTTCACGCGTGTGCCCGCGCGCCGCGAGAGGTCCAACAGGCGCTCCGTCAAGGAAGGGTTCTCAAGAGGCTTAACCTTGAAAAAGATCGGGAAAATAAGGACGGGGGCGAGATTTACCAGCAGGACGAAGAACCCGATGAAGACGATGGCGCACAAAATCCACCAACGCTCCGGCCAACGGCGAATCGCCGCGTAGAGGAATTCCAACGCCAGCACGGCCAGCGTGCCTCCCACGGCGAGGCCCTTCAGTTGATCTTTCACCCAGCCTGCCAGCGTCAGGTTGGAAAGTCCGTAGCGGTGCTCCAACCAGAAACCGCGCAGGAAATCGCAGGGGAGGCCCGCCACTTGCATGATGATTCCGAAAAGGACCAGGTAAATCAGCAAGGCGAGCCATGGGCGCGGGCTGTAATGCAGCGCCAGGGTTCGCAGCGCGACAGACCATCCGGTAAAAAGCAGCGTGAGGAGGAGAGCCAGGTCAACGAGGTAGCCCGTCACGCTCAGGATGCGGCCGGTTCGATGGTAACGTTTGACGCGCGCGGAGTCCTCGGCACATTCATTGATACCCGTCCCAGAGGTTTCATTGTTCATGGCAAGCCTCAAACATCGCCTGGAGGTTTTCTAACGGCACCGAGGGAAGAATTGAGTTCGCCGCGGCGATAAGGTAACTATTTCCGAAGGGGCGGCCGAGGGTATCGATCGCCCTGCGCACCATATCTTTCACCTCTTGGGGGGTATAGGATTCCAGGCGCTGGTCGTCGATTCCCCCACTGAACGCCACCTTTCCGCCGAACTGCCTCGCGACCTCAGCGAGATTCAAAGGTCCTGGTTGCAGCGGGTCCAGCACGTCCACTCCCACTTCAATCAGGTCGGGGATGATGGAGGCAATGTTGCCGCAACTGTGGAACAGCACATCTTTTCCCCAGCGATGAACCTCCGCGAAAATCCGCCGGTAATGTTCCTTGAAATGCCGTCTCCACATTGCCGGTGAAATCATCAGCGCTTCTTGCGAACCCCAGTCATCGCCAAGGAAAATGGCGGAAATATCCGTTTTCCCCCAATCGCTGATCCAACCAATGGCGTATTCGGTCAAAGCTTCACACAAGCGGCCGATTTCTCTCTCATGGGTGTAGAAGTCCTCGAACACGTGTTCCATGCCCCGCAAGGCGAAAAGCCTTTCGGAGAGTGTGAGATTTAAGACGCCCACGCAGTACTTGCTGGAGCTGTGTTTGGCCAGCGTCGGTAACGCCGCCGCCAATCGTCCGGGCTCATGGGGGTCGGGCATTTGATTGCGCAAGTAATCGTCAAGCTGGGACCAATCCTTGAGGGGATGACTGACCGGATTCGCTCCTACTCCATCCGCGGCATGCTTCCAGCCGATTCCCCATTCATCCACCCATTCCATTTCTTGCATCAGAGCCTCAACGTTGCTGAGGCGGCCGGGGAGATTGGGAGGTTGATATCCCAGGGCAAACTCATAAGGCACAGCAAAAACCACGTCGTCCGGGAACTGGCAGAGAAGATCAGCCAGAGCGTGGCCATAGCGAACGATCACATCCGTGGATAAGCGATTCATCCGGGTGAGACAACGGCCGGCCCCCTCCCTCCGCAGGGCCTTCCTGACCCGCTCCTTGTTGGCGGGGCTCGCGAGTTGCGCGGCATCCACGCGTTCTTTGAAACGCGCCACAATATTTTCCATCTCGCTAAGAGGTAAGCCCCGGTAGTCGGCAGGTCCGGAATTTGCCATGGACACTTGATTTCCCATCGCCTCCTCGTATAGGACGCCTCGTAGGGGCTGGGCTTGCCCTGCCCCTTGTGGTTCGTCCGTGGTGTGGAACGAGGGCAGGGCAAGCCCAGCCCCTACGAGACGTGCAGCCAAAGGAAGAGCCGCCCCGACGCATCGCGGCGCTACGCCGCATTCGCGATCCTCGTCATTTCCTCCAGCAACGTTTTAACTTGCTCGCGCGAAGGCGCTTCGGAATAAAGCCGGAGAAGATTTTCTGTCCCCGAGGCGCGCACCAGCAGCCAGGCGGAATCTCCAAACCGCATTTTGGCGCCGTCCAGGTCTTGCACCGCCGTCACTTTCAATCCGGCGATCTTCTTGAACTTCCCTTGGGCCACCTGCTTCACCAACTGTCGGGCCTTGGCGAGTTCCACTTCCAAATCAACGCGATTGTAAAAGTGTGGCCCGAACTCCCGGCTCAAGTCTTCCACCAGTTCGCCCAGAGTCTTTTTATTTTGGGCCATCACTTCCGCCAGCAGGAGCGAGTTCAGGATGCCGTCGCGCTCGGGCAGATGTCCCTTGATTCCGATGCCGCCGCTCTCTTCGCCGCCGATCAAGATGTCGCGCCTCAGCATCAGCTCGCAGATGTATTTGAATCCGATGGGTGTGACGTGCAGCGGCAAGTAGTGTTTGCGCGCCAGTTGGTCGATCATATCGGTGGTGGAGAAGGTCTTTACCACTTCCCCGCGCACCCCCAAGTCTTCGGTGAGGTGCTTGAGCAGAATGGAGAAAATCTTGTGCGAATCGATGAAGGCGCCGGTGCGATCGATGGCGCCGATGCGGTCGGCATCACCGTCGGTGGCAAAGCCCGCGTCAAAGCCGCCTTCCCTCACGGCGCGGCGCAGGCCCTCGACGTGCGGTTCGATGGGCTCAGGGTTCAGGCCGGGGAAGAGCGGATTGTGCTCGGAGTGAATTTCTCGATAGGGAATTCCCGCCTCGTCGAACAAGCGCGCAATGCAGCCGCGGCCCGCCCCATACATTGGATCAATGACAAACTTTTGGCCGGAAGCGCGAATGTGGTCCAGACGGGTAAGCTGTTTGAGCCGTTCGAGGTAGGGTGTGATCAGGTCAACGGTTTCGACGTGGGCGGGGGGGCCGGTAGGGGCACGCCATGGCGTGCCCCTACGTTGGCGCACACGTGCGCGATCGAGGCGGTGCAGGTGGGTTTCAATGCGCTGAATAATCGCCGGCGCCGCCGAGCCGCCGTACGGCGCTTTGAACTTCACCCCATTCCACCAATAAGGATTGTGGCTGGCCGTGATCATGACCGCGCCCGCGGTTTGCCGCGCCACCACCGCATAACTCACCGCCGGAGTAGGAGTGGCCTTGTCCGCGAGCCAGACGGGAATCCCCGCGGCAGAAATCACTTCAGCCGTAGTCCCGGCAAATTCCCCCGAAAGGAACCGTGTGTCGTAGCCGACGATCAGCCCGCGAGCCCCTTCACTTTCTTCGCGGACGTACTGAGCGATGGCCGCCGCCACCCGGCGCACGTTGGTGAAGGTGAAATCGTCGGCGATAACACCCCGCCAACCGTCGGTACCGAACTTAATCTTGTCCATTTCTCAGTGCCGAAGATCGAAACTCGAAGGTCGAAACTCGAAAATCGAAAATCAAAGCGCGTGTAGCGCGGGCCTGTTTTGTAGGTCCGTGGCTCCAGCATCAAAGCTCGAACTCGATGTCGAGGTAGCGATTTTCGAGTTTCGACCTTCGAGTTTCGATTTTCGTCCTTTCCCGAAATCCTACAGCAACTTGCGAAGCCCCGCCTTTTCCAGCGCCTGAACCGCTTTGCCGACGTCCTGGGAACGCTCCCGCGCGCAGATTAGAAGCGCGTCATCCGTCTCCACAATAACCAGGTCCTGAACACCCACGGTCACCACAAAGCTGCGCTTCGCGACAATCATGTTGCCGCGGGAATTCAGGCACAGGCTGCGCTCTGGCCGGACGTTGGCCGCGTTATCTTTTGCCGAGAGGGCGTAAACCACCGCCCAACTGCCCACGTCGTTCCATCCAATGTCGGCGGCGACGGCATGGATGTCGGAGACCTTCTCCATGAGGGCATAGTCAATGGAGATCTTTTCGAATTGCGGGAAGAGGCGGCGAAAGGTCTTTGCCGAGCTAACCCCGCCGGCCTCCGCCAAGTGCGCTAGTTGCTTTGCCATGCGGGGTTGGTACCTGGCGAAATTCTCGAGCAAGGTGGAAGCCCGCCAGATGAACATGCCACCGTTCCACAGATAATGCCCTGAGGCGACGTAGCGGCGAGCCACGTCGAGCGGCGGCTTTTCCGTGAACTTCTCCACCCGGTAAATCTCTTGCCCGTCAATGCGCGCCTCGCGGGCGCCGACGCGCACATACCCAAAACCGGTGTCAGGGCGGGTAGGCTTCAGGCCGATCACCACCGACCTTCCCGGCTTTTCCGCGGTTTCACAACCCGCGCGCAGCACGCGCAGAAACTCGGCAGGTTTGGTAATGGTGTGGTCCGCCGGCAGCACCACCATTAGGCCTTGCGGGTCGCGGCGCGAGATTTCGTGCGCGGCAACGCCCAGGGTGGGCGCGGTGTTGCGCGAGGCGGGTTCCGCCACGATTTGCGCGCGCGGAATCTGCGGCAGGCGCCGGCAAACCTCACGCCAGACAAGTTCGTTGGTGTAGACATAGATGCGCTCGGGCGGAATGAGGGGGCGGAGCCGCGCCACGCTCTGTTCCAAAAGCGTGCCGTGGCCGAAGAAGTCCAGTAATTGCTTGGGATGCTGGCGGCGGCTGAGGGGCCAAAAGCGCGTTCCGCTGCCGCCGGCCATCACGACGGCGTAGGCGTGAGCGAAGACCGATTTTAGCGCCATGGGATTTCACTCGAATACAATCTGGCGGATTATCTCCAGGGGAATTCCTCGCCGCTTCAAGGGCTCGCGGAAATCCCTTTCGAGGTCGGGAACATAGAACTTCAAAAGCTTGGTGTCAAGCCCTGGCACAAAACGGTAGCGGTTCGCGGCAGGCGGAATCAACCAGGTTTCGCCAGGGCGATAGGCGAACCAGCCTGCCTCATCTTCAATGCGGCCTTCGCCTTCCAGAATGGAAAAGACCTCAACCCGCTGGGGCGAGCTGTGGAAATTTGCCGCGTGGCGAACGCTCAGTTCCTCAAGGGCGAAGAAGCGGCTGGCGAGCACGAATCGTCGCGTGCCGTACTTCTCTTGGCATTCGAGCCGGGGCAAGTCGCACAGGGGCGGGAGCTCCGGACGAATAACCTCAAGCCCTTTATCCAGGTGCAGCGGGCGCGGCTTGCCATCCAGGCCGGGGCGGTCAAAATCATCCAGCCGATAGGTGAGATCGGAATTTTCCTCGACTTCGAACAGTAGCAGGCCGGGTCCCAGAGAGTGGACCATTCCCGGGGGCAGAAACACGGCTTCCTCGGGCTGAGGCCGGAAGCTTTGCAGGAATTCGCGCGAATTTCCGTTCTTGAACACTTGGCGCAACTGCCGCTTGGTCACGCCGGGCTTCAGCCCGAGGAGAATTGCGGCGTCGGGGTCCGCCGCCAGGAAATACCACATCTCGCACTTGCCTAAGTTGCCGGGGTCATGGAGGGCGGCGTAAGCGTCGTCGGGATGAACCTGCACGGAAAGCCAGTCGCTGGTAAAGATGTACTTGGCGAGAATCGGAAAACGGCGGCCCGGCCAGGAATTTCCGAGCAACTCCGGACCGTATTTTTCTGAAGCCTCGGCAAGGGTCATCCCCGACGCGGGGCCATTCAGGAAGCGCGAAAGATCATCCGTAACCCATACCTCGCCGATGCGGGAGCTGACAAATTGTCCACTCGCTTCGTTTAGGGCTTGCGGCGCGATGAAGAGCGGAGCCAAATCACGCCGCCCCCAGATTTTCGGTTTGAAGATATTAGAGAGTTGGAGGGGACTGTTGAAGGTGGACATTTTGTATCAGAATTTGGAGAAAAACGTCGCCATCCGACTCAACCCTTCGTCAAGACAACCTAGGGAAGTTGCGTAGGAAACCCGAACGTGCTGATGAGTTCCAAAAGCGGGGCCGGGCACGACCGCTACATGCGCTTCATCCAGGAGTCTTTCCGCCAGTACTGTGGTATCGGCCAAACCGTCACGATTCAAGTAAGCCGAGATATTGGGATAGGCGTAGAAAGCTCCCTGCGGCATTGTGCATTTGATCTCGGGAATGGCGCGCAGGCCCTCCACGACGCGGTCGCGGCGGCGGCGGTACTCGGCCAGCATGGCGCGCACGGAATCCTGCGGGGCGCGCAAGGCCTCAACCGCGGCTTTCTGCGCGATCGAGGTGGGATTGGAAGTCGAGTGGCTCTGAAGCTTCAGCATGTTGGCGAGAAGCTTGGTGTGGCCCAGGGCAAATCCCACCCGCCAACCCGTCATGGCATAAGTTTTAGAAAGCGATCCCACAATCAGAAGATTCTCGCGATCTTCCGAACTCCCCAGAGAAAACGGCGGGTCATCGTAGAGAAAATGGCAATAGCACTCGTCTGACAACAGGAGAACCTTATGGCGCGCCGCCACCCCCAAAAGCCTTGCCATTTCCTCGCGCGAGATCACTGCGCCGGTGGGGTTGTTGGGCGAATTCACCACGATCATCTTGGTCCGTGGCGTGATGAGTTTTTCCACGGCGTCGGCCCGCACCCTGAAATTCTCAGCCTCGTCCGTTTCGAGAAACACCGCCTTGCCGCCTGCGTACTGAATAATATCGAGGAAGGAGACCCAATAAGGAACGGGCAAAATCACTTCGTCCCCGTCGTTGACCGTAGCCGCTACGGCTTCGAAGATGGCCTGTTTGCCTCCCACGGTGACCAGGCACTCCTCAACGGAGTAATGCGAGCCGAAATCCTTGGCGTGCCGGTCCACCAGGGCTTCCTTCAGTTCCCGTGTGCCTCCGGTGGGCGTGTACTTGGTAAAGTTCTCTTCCAGAGCGCGGATCGCAGCCTGCTTGATGTGATCGGGGGTGGGGAAATCGGGCTCGCCGGCGCCGAAGTCAACCAGCTTGATGCCGGAGGCGCGCAGCTTGTCGGCCTTCTGCAAAACCGCGGCGGTCGAGGAAACCGAAATCCGTGAAATGCGCTCGGAGAATTGCATCGAAGCTTACAGCCAACAGCTTACAGCCAACAGTCACTATGAGCTGTCGGCTGTTAGCTGTGGGCTTCCTTTCATGCTTTGCCCTGAAAGACCTTCTGATGAAGCCGTTCTTCCACCAGCGGCGGAACCAACCCGGTGACGGAGCCCCCGTGCTGAAAGATCTCCCGCACCAGGCGCGAACTGACGTAAGTGTAAGCGAGGGCGGGCATCAAGAACACCGTTTCCAGATCGGGTGCAAGCTTGCGGTTCATCAGCGCCATTTGCAGCTCGTACTCGTAATCCGTGAAAGCTCGAATGCCCCGCAGGAGCACCTGCGCCTGCTTCTGCCGCGCGTAATCTACCAGCAACCCGCTGAAAGTATCGACCGAAACATTGGGGATCGCCTGGGTCGCTTCGCGGAGCATTTCCACGCGCTCGGCAACGGTAAAAAGCGGGTCCTTTTCGAGATTCGTCAGAACCGCGACCATGAGCCGATGGAAGAGTTGGCTCCCCCGCTTGATCAAATCGAGGTGACCATTCGTGATCGGATCGAAAGATCCGGGATAAATTGCCAGAATCTCAGCCATGAATTGATCGTGCCCGAAACGTGTACAAGCTTTCAATTCATTCTAGCGTCGGAGATTGAGGGTTGTAAACGGGATTCTGGGCAACAGTGCCCCAGGGGGAACCGAGCTTACCTGAGGAGAACTGCCTGCCTGGCCTTGCGATGGAGAGCCTCGTCAAAGGTGACGAGGGTCAGATCGGAAACGAGCGCGAAGGCCGCGAGGTAGGTATCTGCCCAATCCTTGGGTGCAGGGCGCTGCAGGCGAGACAAGGCGCGAAATGCCTCTTCAAGCTCAGGCGGTTCGGCCAACAAAGATATTCGGTCGTCCTCTAACCAGCGGTCGTATGCCTCCCATGCGCCAGCCTGACTCATAACTTCGTCGCTTCCCATGACGGCCGCCGTCGTGAGCAGGCGCAAAAGACCAAGTTGCGTGATCCGGCAAAAGAAGAGCCGTGCCCCAGCCGGGATCGACTCGAACCACTTCTTCGCCGCGCCATGATGCACGTGCCCCTCATACGTCAGGGCCACCCAAACATTTACATCAGGGAAAAGGAATGATCTTGTATATGCTGGCATTGTCTAGGTTGACCAATCCCGGCTTCTTCGAGCGCACAATCGGCAGTTTAACTCTCCTGCTTCGCTTCGATTCACCCCCGCGGAGCTGGCCCTGAACGCCTCGCAGAATCAGTTCCTTGACCGAACGTCCTTCCGTCGCCGCCCGGGTCTTAAGCTGGCGGTAAAGCATGTCCGGGATATCCACCGTGGTTCTCATATTGCCATCTTGCCATATTTATGGTTAAAAAGCCAAAAACAAATTCCTGCCTGGGCGCCCCGGCGCACGGATCGAGACCGTCCCAGAACCCCATCCGCAGTGCGAATTAGAGCGCCAGCGCGCCCGCAAAGCTGGTGCCGGCAAAATTGACGGTGCCGTTGGCTCATTCGTAGCGCAGCGCCACCATCGGGTCGACCTTTGTCGCTTTGCGGCCGGGAATAATGCTCGCCACCAAAGCCACGCTGAGGAGCACGCCCACGACCGCCGCCAGTGTAAACGGATCAGCGGGGCGGATGCCGAAAAGCAGGCCACCGAGCAGTCGCGCTACGGCCAAAGCCGCCGCGAGGCCAATGACCATTCCCACCAGCACCAGCCGGAGACCCTGCCAGACCACCATGCGGAGCGCCTCCCCCGGCTGCGCGCCCAGCGCCAGGCGCACGCCGATCTCGCGGGTTCGCAGCAGCACACTGCGCGCCAGTAGGGCGTACAGCCCAAGGGCCGTGAGCAGCAGGGCGATCGCGGCAAAGCACACGGAGAGCGCCACCAGCATTCTCTCCTTTCGCAGGTGCTCCTTCACGAGGTCATGAAAGCTGAAGATGGTGGGCGGCACCGCCGTGGGCGTTACCCGGCGCACGGCGTCGCGGATGGCTACGGCCGCAATGCCGGCACGCCCGCTGCGCACGGCCAGACAAAACTCCGGGCCAATGTCATCTCGAAGGATCGGGCGGTAGAGCATGCGTGGGGGAGCCTCGCGCAGCGAGTGATACCGCGCGTCCTCCGCAACACCAATGACGCGGCACTGGTTTTTGGGGTCGACCTTGGTCTTACCGTCAAGGCTCGGATCCTCGCCCCCGGAGTATACGAATTTGCCCAGGGCGTCCTGCCCCGGGAAAAAATACGCGGCGGCGGAAGTACTCAGCACGCAGGCGGGATCGCCACTCGCATCCGAACGGGTGAATCCGCGGCCCTCTACTATGCGCGTGCCCATGGCCCGGAAGTATCCGGGAGAGATCGCCAGCGGCCAAGTCTGCATGTCGGAGTAAACTCCCCCGTGCTCCCCAAGGGAAAAGTAATGCCCCGCGCTCCAGGTATTACTGATCGGAGGATACGGAAGGATTGCGGCCGCCTCCACCCCGGGGGCGTTCTCAAGCGCCTCGACCATCCGTTGCGCGTGCTCGGTGGCAACGACGTTGGTCGGTTGATTGGCGCCCAAGTCGACGTTCGCAAGCACCAGACCGTCGGCCTGGAATCCCGAATTCTCCAGGAGGAGTTTCAGGAACGATCGGCCCAGCAGTGAGGCCGCGAACAACAGCGTTACGCTCACCGCCACTTGGGCGGGCACCATCCATCCGCCCAGACCCTTTGACGATGAGACCGGCCCACCCTGCTTCAAACTGGGGCCCGGCGCCACGCGTACGGCCCGCAGAGCCGGCCACAATCCCGCCACCAGCGCAGAAAGCAAGCTGATGGAGGCCGTGAAAGCAAGGATCGCTGCGCGCGGCGTCACGTCGAGAGGAGGTGGCTCGCCGATACCCGCCAGCATCGCCACGAGCGATCGCGCCGCAACCCACCCAAACCAAATTCCAGCGCCCAGGCCCCCGACCGCCACCAGTCCCACCTCCAGCAGCACTTGACGGAACAGCCGGGCGCGAGGAGCGCCCAAGGCGCTGCGCAGGGCAAACTCCCGGGTGCGGCTGCTGACGCGGGCCAGCACCAGCAGGGCGGTGTTGGCGCAACAGAGCAGCAAGAGCAGCCCCACCAGAACCTCCAGCGCTACCAGGGGTTCTTGAAAAACGACTTTCATAAAAGACCGCCCGGTTCGCCCGCTTTCCACGCCAAAGTGGAAGGGGGCAAAGAAGCCGCTGAGAAAATGATGGCTGGGGTCGGCTTCCTCGCGGACCGCCGCCTCGGTAGCGCGCAGGTTCGCCTGGGCCGCCTGGAGGAACTCACCCGGCTTAAGCCGCCCCATCACCGTGAGCCAGAAGCTTCCAGCGTGGTGGCGCATCGGCTGGGGCGCGTGGAGAACTTCTTCGAACGCCAGCGGCAGCACGAGGTCGGCGCGCATTCCCGCGATCACCCCGTCAAAACCCGGCGGCAATACGCCGATTACGGTCACCACGTGCCCGTTTACGGTGAGCGCCTGCCCCAGCACGGCCTGGCTCCCCTGAAAATGTCGTTTCCAATAGTCGTAGCCGAGCAGCGCTTGGTAGCCGCTGGGGCCACCGCTGGTGACATCATCCTGGTCTCCAAAGACGCGCCCGAGAAAAGGCCGCAGTTCCAGCACGCGGAACCCGCTGCCGGTGATCAGGGCCCCATTGACGCGCGTGACTCCCTCTCTCCCCTGAACCGCGAAATCGGCATCGCTCCAGGCGAGCAGGTCAGTGTTCACGGTCTCGTGCCGCCGGAGCGCTTCGTAGGCGGGACCTGACAAACCGATGTCCATCGTGCCTTGCTGAAACGTGTAGCGCACCAACTGGCCCGGATTGGGCACGGGCAGGCTCTTGAGGACCACCGCGTAGGTCAGGGTGAAAATAGCCGCGTTGGCGCCGATGCCGAGGGCGAGCGTGAGCACGGCCGCTGCCGTGAAGCCGGGATTCTTGCGTAACATGCGCAAGGCGTAACGTAGATCCTGGAACAGGGATTCCACCGCGGGCACGCCGAGCCGGTCGCGGTAGTTTTCCTTGGTTTGCTCGATGCCGCCCAGCTTAATCAGCGCCTGCCGCCGCGCCTCTCCCGGCGCCATGCCGGCGCGCAGGTTGTCGTCGATGTGCATTTGCAAATGGGACTCGAGCTCAGCGGCCAGCTCGCGGTTGCGTCTTTCTTTGCTGAACACGCCACAGAGGCGCAAGAACCAGGCGCGCAGGTCTCTCATGACGATTCCTCCCCGGGCGACAGGAACCGCGCCAGAATCGCCGTGGTCTGCTCCCATTCGCGGGCTTCCCGGGCCAACTGCCTGCGGCCGGCTCGCGTGAGCTTGTAATATTTGGCCCGGCGATTATTGTCGGATTGGCCCCACTCCGAGGCGATGTAACCTTCCTGCTCAAGCTTCAGAAGCGCCGGATAGAGCGTACCGTAATTCACCGACAACAGGTCGCGGCTGGTCTGCTCGATGCGGCGCGCGATTCCATAGCCGTGCAAAGGCCCCATGTTTTCGAGCGTCTTCAGCACCATCAGAGCAAGTGTTCCCTGCCGGACATCCGCTTTCTTGTCCATGCTTCTCCTATGGGAATGCCATAGAAAGGATGTCACACTTCCTATGGGAAGGCAATAGGAAAGATTCTTGGGGATGGAGCGGGGGGCAGCCCGAGCAGGATTCTTTTTCCCTTGCCCTCGGCGCCTTCCCATCGGCGCTAGATGCTCACGGTCCAGGGGTTGATGACCGGGACGCCGGCAGCCTGGAATGGCTCCTCGTCGCGCGTAGCCAAAGTAAACTGGTGCGATACGGCAATCGCCGCGATTTGGGCGTCCGCCACCGCAATGGGATGCCCATGCCGTCGGGCGCGAACGACGATTTCCGCGTAGATCTCTGCCGCGTTGAGATCGAAAGGAACGATCCGGTCGCCGAACAGGGCAATGACCTGCTGGTTAAGGGCTGCGGCGAGGGCTCTGCGGCGTTTGCCGGCAGGCAGGCTTACGATGCCGAGCAGCAACTCGGCGAAGCTCACGGTCGATAAATAGAGGCTCTCAGCGGCCTGGGCATCGAGCCAAGCAAGCACCTTTTGATCAGGCTGGGGCCGCATCGGCTCGGAAACCACGTTGGTGTCAAGCAGGATCACGCGAAGTCCGCCGGCGCGGCGGGTGTCTTGTCCCGCGTGATTTTGAGATTGACGCCGCCCAGGGGCCTCGCGAGCGCCGCGAGGGCCGACCCGAGCTTGACGCGCGTGGCCGGCCGAACGGCCCCATCGAGGATCGCTCGAACTTCCGCTTCCGTGCTCCGCCCATGTCGCCTCGCCCGGGAACGCAACGCCCGGTGGGTTTCGGCGGAAATGTTGCGCACGACAATCGCTGGCATTGTACTACTCCTGGAGTGCATGGGAATGATATCACATTTCAGAATATGATATCAATAGGCCGGACAAAGGACTGCCCGCGGGAAAACGCCGGGACCCTAAAACCCTATGTGCAGCGCGACGCAAAGCGCCAGGGCGCCGGCAAAGCTGGTGCCGGCAAAATTGACGATACCGTTGGTGATCAGGCCGCGCTGTTCGAGCGTGGCGCCCAGCGTACTGTCCAGCAAGTTCCCGGCCACCGCGGCGGCGAGGGCAATTATGGCTCCCCCTTTTCCACACAAACCTAGAGCGAAGGCGAGCGCCACGATCAGCGTGGAAGCCAGCGTGCCCGCCATGCTGCCTCCCACGCTGATGCCGCCGTCTACGCCCGCGGGCACCGGCTTGAACGTCGTAATTAGATAGGCGCGGTCGGAAATCCATTGGCCGATCTCACTGGAAACGGTGTCGCCTGTGGCTTCCGCAAACGCCGCGATCAACGCCATCAAAAATGCCTTTTCGTGGTGCGTGGTGATGACCAGGAGGGAAAAGAACGCCCCCGCCAGAGAGTTCGCCAAGGCCTCGCGCCAACTTCGGGCGCCCCCGCGTTTTTCGGCTACGCCGCGCGCGGCTTTGCGCGCGTAGCCAAGCCGGGTGGCGACGGATCCAATCGCGAAAAACGCAAACATCAGCAGAAAGCTTTTGTAGCCCCAGCCCAAATAGACCGCCACGCCCAGCAGAAACCCGCAAATCGCGCCCGAGCGGTTGACCATCTTGAGGCCAAGAGCCAACACCGCTAGCGCGAGGTTGACGACCGCGGCCAGCACGATGCGCCGGCCGAGGAAGGGCAGGTTGCTGTCCAGTGCGCTGCGCTCGATGAAGTACAGGCAATACATGAAGGCGCCTGCCACCAGGGGCACCGACGCGTTGTCATCCAAGCGGACGGGGACGGACTCCACGATCGCTCCCACGAGCGCGGTGGCCGCGCAGATCCATAGGGCGGTGTCGGGGGCGACCGCGGGGGCCACCCAGCGAGTCAAAACGTACGCGCCCGCCATGCCGGCGACGATGAATCCCAGAAAACCTGACCAAGTCTTTTCGCGATTCCAGAGGAGCGCCGGGCCACCGAGCGCGCCTCCAGTGACGCTCGCTGTGCCATCGCCCAAGGCCATGATGGCCCAAGTGGCGCCCACAATGTGCAGGTCGTGGCGGTAAAGAAGGATCAGCGCCAACACCGAGAGGGGGTAGATAACAATGCCGGTCCAGACGCCGGCGCCGGGCGCACCGGCGGGGCTCTTGCGCAGGTCCACCCCCAGGCGAGGCAGAACGACAACGTTGAAAAGCAGCGCCAGCAGCGCGCACCCTGCGGCTTGCCTCCAGGTAAGGTACGGCAAGAGGAACGCGAAGATCAGCATGGACATGTGCACGATCTTGCGCGTGGAGAAAAGCGGCGCGCGCGGCGCATCGACGGAAGTGGCGATTTCGGGCATGTTCAGCAGGACCAGACTATGGTCGTGTCCCAGAGCCTCAGCGCGAGGCGCCCCAGGTTTATCGCGGGATGACGGGCGGTATCCTCTCCTTGAGCGTTTTCAGCAGGCCCTCTTCCAAGGGAGACACCCAGAAGCCCAGGTCGCGAGTCGCTTTGGCGCTCGAGTAGACCCAATCGTGTTTGAAGATTTCTACGACGCCGGGAGTAAGCTGGGGAGAATGGCCGAAGGCGCGGGCGCGCACCAGTTCCATCGCGCCCACGAGCTTCCCCAGGGCAAAAGGAAGATGGCGCACCGGATGCCGGACGTGCGTGAAATCCGCCAGGATACGGAAGAAGTCGTTAAGCGAGCGATTATCTCCGCCCAGCACGTATTCCTCCCCTGGCTTTCCCTTCTCGAGGGCGGCCAAATGCGCGTTGACAACGTTGGCCATGAACGCAAAGCTCCATCGCTGTTCCCCCGAGCCCAGTAACCCCGGGAATTTTCCACCCAGGTACTGATCGATCATTCCCCCCATCAGATTGCCCTCGGTTTTAGGCCCAGGGCCGTAAATGACGCCGGGGAACAACACGATGACCGGGAAGCGTCGCAGCCCCTCGCCGCGCAGCCACTCGAGGGCGCGCGCCTTGGATTCCTCATAGGCGTCGGAAAACGGGCCGGCATGGCGCAGCCCCTCGTCAGCGTGCACATCCGCGGACGGTCCGAGCGCTATGAACGACGAGGTGTATACAACCCGCTGAACACCCGCCTGTTCAGCGGCTTGCAGCAAGTTCTGCAAGCCCTCCACATTGACACGCCAGAAATCGCAGCGGTCGCGCACCCACATCTTGACGAGGGCGGCGGTGTGAATCACCGCGTCCACGCCTTGGAGCGCGGAGCGCAACGCTGCGCGGTCGCGCAAGTCGCCGGTGGCCACCTCGCAATGGTTCGTTACGGGGTCGAATCCCAAGCGCTTGACGTCCCGCACCAGGACCCGGAAGGGTAGGCGCCGCGTGATGAGTTCGCGAGCGATTCCAGAGCCAAGATAACCGGTAGCGCCAGTCAGAAGAAGCATCGGATCATCGGGTCATTTAACCATCGAGCCATTTGGTTATTGATTCATTGAGTCAATGTCCTTTCAATGGTTCAATGACTCGATGACCCGATGACTCAATCTTACCAAATCCCTAACCCCGGCTAATGAATCAAGTATGCCCCAGCCAGGCCCAAATGGCCAACCATCATCATCCAATACATGTGGTGCCAGGAAGGATGGTTTTCGCCCTCCGTAACCAGCCGGCGCGGATCCTTATTAATCAAGTAGGCGACGTAGGCGCCCCAGATCACCATAACGACGCTCAACGCGAGGATGGCCACGGGATTGCCACTGAGCACGTGCAGCGCGAGGCCCAGCGGCAACATCAGCCACGGCAGGATGAACGATGGGGTGATGGCGCGCGCGCTCCAGGTGGCGCCGTATTTTACCGGCAAGGTGATGCATCCCGCCGCACGGTCGCCTTCGATATCGGCGAAATCCTTGGTGGTGGTCGCGCCCAGGAGAAAAACGAAGTAAATGGAGCCAATGTACCAAGGCTCAATCGAAGTTAGGACCGTCGCCACCGCCGCCCATCCTGCGACCTTCAGCAGCCAACCGCGAATGAGCGCGATGATCAGGTTTGAACCCACCGGGTGCCGCTTCAAGCGCACCGGGGGCGCGGAATACGCGACGGTGGCGAGCGCGGCAATCACGTAGATCGCGAAAGTTTCGCGATTCACCAGCGCCACCATCGCCAGCGCCAGAGCGTAGGCCGCCGCGGTGAAAATCCACGCCTGCCGCAGCGTGAGCTCGCCCGAAGGGAGCGGCCGGTGCGGCTTGTTGATGCGATCGTTGGTCAGGTCGCAGATCTGGTTCAGCCCGTTGGAAGCGGCGTTCAGCACTCCCGCGGCGAGGACCGCCAGCGTGACACGGACAGGATGGAAGGCGGCATGCGTGGCCCCATAGCCCAAAAGGGAACCGGAAAAAATCCCGGTCATGGGCGGAACCAGCGTGAAGGGCCGGGCAAACGTCCAGTAAGTGCGCAAGGAACTCATTCGCGCGTATTTTCAATCTTCCCTGAATGGCTGACAAGCGGAATGTGGATGGTAGGTGGTAGGTCGTATATGGGGAAGGCCCCACCTACCACCTACGACCTACCTTCTTAACTTAATGTCGCGTGCCTTGACATGCTCGTCAGGGCTGCGCCATGCTGGAAACTCCATGACCCTCACGCCGATTTCTGTGATCTGCCCGCAATGTGGTTCCGGGGACGTGCTTTATTCCTGCAAGCCGGAGTGCTGCTACAACCACGTTTGCAACCGTTGCTACACCACATTTGAATTGGAGACCACCAAGGTGGGGGAAGTCGCGGAGAATTTCGAAATCCCACCCGACCCCGATCCCAGCGCCCCCACGGCGCCCTGCGCGCGGTGCCACGAACCGAAAGTCTTCGCCATCAGCGGTGTCGGCCCACCGCCTCAATTCGTGTGTGCAGCCTGCAAAGCCCTGCTCACCCTCGGGTGCACGGAAATTGCTCCAGCGTAGCGGGACGCGGCGGCAGGCGGCAGCGGCTAGGATCTTTCGTCAAGCGCGGGCGCGCGGTGTGACTCTTTCCACGGTGGGCGCGTTGCTCGCGGCTCTGGCGCTCGAATTTGACGCAGCACTGTTTACCCTTGATCGAGACCTTCGGCGGCTGGCATTCACAGGCCTCCGGCTGCATTAGAACAGCCGGAAGCTGACTTCCACCTGCACTTGCACGGGCACCGCCACGCCCTGCCGCATGGCGGGTCTGAATTTCCACGTGCCCACGGTTTTGACCGCCTCCTCATCCAGGCCCATGCCCAAATGCTTGGCAATCTGAACATTTCGCACGATGCCCTGCGCGTCCACGACGATCCACAACAACACAATTCCCTGGAATTTGGCCTTGCGCGCTTCTTCGGAGTACGCAGGTTCGGGGGAGTAAATGGCAACAGGCGCACTGACTTCGCCGCCCACCATGAAGGTGTCTCCACCGTACCCGCCATCCCTGCCCGGACCGGCACCGGCACCGTCGCCCGGACCCACTCCCGGGCCATTGCCGTCGCCAATTCCGCCGCGTGTTCCGGGGCCCTGCGAAAGTGGTCCCTTTACGCCCCAGGGGTCGCCCCAGGGCATGTCCAGCTTCATGGCCGGGAGTTTCAATTCCGGCGGACCAATCAGGGTCGGCGCCATCGGCAAAACCGGTGCGGCGTTTGGGATCTTGACCATGGGTGGAGTGAATTGCGTGCGCGCGAAGGGCGGAAGGGCGCCACGCGAAGCGGGAAGTGGAGAACGGTCTCCGCCTCCTCCCCCGCCATGGGTTTCATCCGCTTTGCCGTGGAGGGGGGGAAGCGTGAGCACCAGCGGAGTGAGGTCGAATATTTTCTTGGGGAGAGGCACGGGGCTGATCGGGTAATGAATCGCGAAGGGGAGCAGCATCGCCGTGAGCGCCAAGAGGTGAATGAGCAGCGAATTCGCCCATGAATAAGGGTTGGGCAGGTAATCCTGCCAAATGTCCGGTACATCAGCAGCACGCACGTCGAATCTTGCAGGAGCAGCCTTCGGCGCCGCTAGCAAGGCTTGAATTTGCGCGGGCAGTTCGCGATACCACGGACGTTGGTCCGAAAGCGGCAGCCGCGCCTCCGTTTGCTGGCCGCGAGAGGGCGTTCGCCTTTCTCGAAGCAGCTCGCCGGCCTGCCGGAGCAGTGAGACCGGTAAGATGGGCAAGTCGAGCAGGGTTAATTCAAAAGGGCGCTGGGCATAAGACGCTGGATCGGGGATGGCGGCCGCCTGCGGACGCACCTCCGCTTTGGATTGTGACACAACAACCCCCTGCCTGCGGACCCGCCATTCATGCGGCCCGCGCGATGTTTTTCGGTAGCGTACCCCGCCTTGGATGTGAGAGTTGACTGCGAGGTTGTCTTAGTGAAATCCCCCCGTAATTTCGCTGCGCAACTGGAGTTGGCCGTCAGGAGCGGCGACGACGATCCAGGGCACGGTGGAGGAGACGATTCTCGCGCTGTATTCGGATGGGTGGTTCGTCGGGGTGACTTCGAGGTTCCAGGCGCGCAGGTCCACCTTTCGCCGGCTGCTGCTGGACGCGTGGATCAGCAGGGTCCCATCGCCGCGCCGCTCGGCGGCCAGCGAGATGTCGCTCGGGCGCGGGCGGGCGGAGAGAAACTCCAGATCGTTGACGATGGCCATCCAGCGGGAGACGGGATGCACCCAAACCTCCTTCCAATTGGGGTAGTTGGAAGCGGGCCAATAGGGGACGTCGCGGTCGCCGCGCGTCTCGATGCCCACGGGGAGGGCGCCGGCGATCTCGCCCGACATAGCGCTGTAAAGGGAGCAGTACAGGCGGCCTTCTCCGTACATCGTGCTTTGCACAAAAGGATTCCGGCCCACCACCCACTGTAATTGCTCTTCCGCCAGACCTGCCGCCGAGCGGTCGTCGCGCAAGAGTGCTGCCGTGGCCAGAGCGAGCGTCTGCGACAGCACGACTCCGTAATTGCCCCGGAAATCGAACCACACGGGGAAGTGACGCAGGTAATAACCGCCGCCCAGTGGGATGCCATTCTTGACCTGAGCGCGAAAGGACTCGCGCTGATTGTCGGGCGCGCGGTCGGCTTCCTTTTCGCGGTAGATGGACGCGGGTAAATAGCGATAGGGCTCAGCGTAGGAAGCGATTGCCTTCAGATACTCGGAGTGCAGCACCACGGTGGAGTACCAGTCCATCCAATGCGCGTTGTCGGGAAATTCCTCGCAGAGCCGGGCCAGCGCCACAATAGGAGCCTGTTCATGCCCGCGATGGAAGTAACGTAAGATTTGATCCTTCTTGGGGCTGGTATAGAAGAAGCCCGTCAAGGGGCGCTTCCAAGGCATCAAGCTCTTCTGCTGCGAATCAACGAGCGTAGGCGCCAGGGTGAGGGCCTCGTCGCGGTACTGGGGATCGCCGGTCAGCTTCCAAAGTTCGACGGAGGCAAGAATGCCTGCGGAAGCCATTACGATGTCGCTACTCTGGTCCGGTGCTTGCTGAAGCGACGCCACCGCGAAATGCCAGTCGGATTCGGCCATTTTGCGGCTATGCTCCGCGCGCTCGGGGTCGTGAGGAGCCAGGGTGCGGGAACCCATGGCCTCCGCCGCGGCCACAAGGAAGTTGTCATAAGGACTGTTGACCGCGTGCGAGACCATATCATCGTTGTTTCCCAGAATTCCGTCGGTCCACATCCCCATGGGGGAAAAGTCCGGGCGATAGCCGTCACCAAAGCTGGTCTTGAGCAACCAGTCGAGCCCCCACGTGCCTTCCTCGCGCAGACGCGCGGCCAGCTCGGGAGAAGCTGCCTGCGAGTCCAGGCGATTGGCCACCCTAAACATCGTGTAGGCGGCCTCGGAGGTGTTGACGGTACCCTGCGAGAGATCGCCGGCATCATGCCACCCGCCATTAATGAGGAGCCGCTGTCCCTCGTGCTCGCATTGCCAATCCCGATGGCATTCGCCGTGGATTCCGGGGATAGCCATCCCGCAACGCTCGCCGTAGAAAAAGTTGATGGCTTTCCAAAGACTCGGGCGCCAAATATCGTCGCCGATCCGGAATGGCGGGGTGGAGAGAGGGTCGGCGCGAATCCAATAACTGCCGGGAGTACGCACCTCGGTGAAATCCATGACCTCAAAATCGCCCAATGGGGTTTGGCGCTTCTCCACCGGCTTGCTCAGGACAGCCTCGCCGGTTTCCGTGCGCATCAAGCTGAATCTGGCGGCGCCGGAGCCCGACGCGATGGCGGTTTTGACCGAGTCCGTGCGGTAGCCGCTCTGGCTGTAGGCGATCTGGCCGGGAGCCACGTTCCAGCCTTCGTAATGATCTTCCTGGACGCGCTCCAGCATCAGGTTGTCCAAGTAGAAGGCAATCTGGTTCGAGGCTTCGGGCTCATTTCCCTGGCGCCGCAGTTCGAACGTCACACCCGTGACCTTGTCGCGGGGAATGCTCGGAATCTCCCAGACCACCCGGTTCCAAGCATGATTGCGCGGGATGATTACCGAATTGTAGCCATTATGGTCTACGGGATCAGGCGACTTCTCGCGGCCATTATTCAGCAGGATCATCCGCAGGTTAATCGTTTTCCATCCGGGCAGATCGGGCCACACCCAGACGCTCAGCCGATTGAAGCCGCTCCAGTCTTCATTGGCGAAGGCACGTGTGAACTGTACGAAGCCGAAAATGTGGGGACGGGTCGGCGTGGGTTCCTCGGAGGTGCGAGTCTTGACGCTGATCCTCAGGGAGTGGGCGCCGTGCGCGACGGGATCGGTGGCGAGCGCCATTTCGCCTTTGCCGGTCACCGTCCAGTTATGGATGTCCTCCATGTCGTCGAGCAGACGCTGGGCCTGGACGGGCTTGCGCAGCCACTGGTAATCGAGCGATTGCTCGAAGGGGACGTCGAGCGGCGCGCGTTGTGCCCCGCCCCAGGCGATAACCGCAATCCCAGTCACTGCCAATATCGTGCTGAAAAGCCCTCTCATGACGGAATACCTCCGTTGCCGACGATCGACCTTTGTACACCCAAACGGCGGCTGGCGGGTAGCACAATGACAAACTAAGGCCAACGGCTGGTGAGCGCCGAGAGACTCTGATACGATGGCCGAAATGCTGGCCTCCAACTCGCCGTCCGCAATTCAACAACGTATTCAAGCGGGCCGTATCGGTTGGGCAAGCCCCTTAGTCCTGACGGCAGCCCGAACCGGTCTGATCCTCTTGGTACAGGCACTGGTCGCGACCGCCTTTCTCATTCGAGGCGTTCCGTCGCCGTGGCGTGCTCAAGCGCCTTGGTGGACGGTCTATGCCACGCTCGTCGATGTCGGGTGTCTCTTGTTGCTGTCGCTGGAGGCGCGGCGGGAAGGGCTCCGCCTTGTCGACCTCTTCGGAATCGAGCGAGTTCGACTCGGGCGCGAGGCGCTTTGGGGTCTTTTGTACCTGGTCGTTCTATTCCCGATTTTCGTGGGCGGCGGCACGAAGCTTGCTGGTTGGCTCATCTACGGGACAACGCAGCTCAAACCCGCCATGTTGGCGCCGGGGCTCTTGTCAGACCGCCAACTTCCCACTGGGCGGCGATCTACAGCTTGTCGGTCTTTTGGCTGATTTGGTCGCCGACCGAACAAGTCATCTACCAAGCCTATTGTGCCGCCCGCCTCCAAGTCGTGACTGGCAGGACGTGGGCCACGATAGCGTGGGTAGGTTTCTGGTGGGCCTTCGAACATAGCGTGTTCCCGCTCGTGTTCGATGGGCGCCTGGTGGTCTTTCGTTTCCTACAGTTTCTGCCGCTCGTCGTGGTCTGGCAACTCATCTACCTGCGGACGCGCTGCCTCCCGCGGCTGATCATCATGCACTGGCCCATGGACCTGTTCGCAGCAGTCCTGACCCTCCGGGTCCGGCCGCTCGGATGAAGAGCTGAACCCGCCCATGCCACTCAGAAGCCACGGCTCCTAGCAACGAAGGGCGTTCGCCCGACATGACGCGCGGAATGTTTTCCCTAAAGCCGCCGCACTCCAAGGCCCCATGCCCTCCACCGCCAGCGTCGGCATCCACCACGTCGCCTCTGGGGGATACGGTGAGCGTGAGGCGGAGCTGGTTGAAACCAGGGAGCTTCCCCTTAAGCGGAATGGTGCGACGACGCGGCTTGGTCTCATGTGCGCGGGCAATACTATAGTCGCACGAGGGATATAAGGGTCGTTTCTCGCTTGACGCCCAGAGGGAAAGGCTCGGCAGCGAGCAGGTGAAAGCAACGATCGTGCGAATCATGTCGAGCATCATACATCGCCAACTTGCTGGGGCTTTGCTTTTCAAATTGAGTTCACCATGGCAGGTAGCGGCTCATGGTTGCTCCGATGCGCAGGTCAGGGACGGGGGGTTTATTCGAAGGGTATGTCCACTTCGGTATAACTACCGGGAGTTGCTGCATTCACAGCGGAGACGACCCTCTCAACGTAGCGGCGCAAAGCGGGCCACTGCTGATTGCCGATAACCACAAACGCGATTTTCCGGGCTTCCAGGTTTTGCTGGTAACGGATGTTTTTGTCAGTGGTCAGCAAAACGTCGAAACCTGCCGCCTCAGCAGCCGCTATCAGTTCACCGTTAAGAAACCGGTCCCATCCTCGCTCGATGGCTTCAACCACCACATGGCCCTTGAGCGCGTACCGGAGCGGGGCGGGAGTACCGTTATCAAAGAGTATGAGCATCGACCGTTGGGGCGGGCGGTTGTACCGGTAGCACGTCAAGGCTTCGTGCCGCAAATTCGATCACCGCGACCACCTGTTCGTGGGACAAATGAAACCACTCCATGATCTCGTTGATCGAGGCTCCTACTTCCAGATTGTCAAAGACAACTGAAACCGGCGTCCGCGTATCCCGGAATACCCATGCGCCGCTACGCTTGCCGGGGATGCTCTCGACGGCGGGGCATTGTGACCAATCGAGTGTTGCCATATTCCTACCCTCTCATCGTTGTTTTATACCACAGTTGCACGGCGGCGTCACGTGCGCGCAGGGATGACAGCGTAAGGCACCGGCTCACGAAGGGACCCATTGTCAAATACATGAAAGGCGTCCACTTGGACTGCCTTTCCGCAGATGGGATCAGTCCGACTCGATAGCCGCGGCGTCCTCCCGCGTTGGATTGAATCGGGGTGAATGATCGCATGCTTGGAAATAATCCCCGTGCGTGGCGACTCCTCCTCCAACGATGGCGGTCCCATGACCCTATGCGTAGCGCATTTGGAAACTTACCCGCTGCCGGGCGCAAGATTGATCCGGACAAAATGTCCCTTGACAACCATCCTCCCATAGGCTATAATTTAGGGCTGATGGATGGTGCCGGTTCCGCTAGCCTGATGACTGGTCCGGGCGCGCATCCTGGGCAGCGATGGGCACGACGCGAGGCACCGCAGGAAGTTGCCGAAGGGCGAATTCAAGCCCGCGCCTCCACGCACCGCCGGCGGAGCAAGAAAGGATTCTCATGATGAGACTTGCCAAGCCTTACGCCCGACAAAATGCAGGGCGGCAAAATGTCCGAGAGGTGCGCAAGGCCCCAAACCTGGGAACATATTGAAAACAAAGGGCAAGAAGACGTCATTTTTGCCCTCCCAAACCTGAGAACATACTGAAAAGAAAGCCAGTTACAAAAACCTATGAGAATTAGAAAATAGCATGACAAAGTGTCTGGCGGGGAATACAGTCCCGAATATTCTGTAAGCTTATATTAAGAGGCTACGTTTAAGCTGGCGAACACTTGACCTCAGGCTTTTGGCTGCGTGTGTGATCCCAGGCGTCAACTCGAAATTTCACAATTAATGCGCCCAGGCGCTTGTTGCCTTCTGCCTTCTGCCTTCTGCCTTTTGCCTTCTGCCTACTGCTTACTGCCTGCTGTTCTCTCCGGACAGCACGCGCCGCGCGGGATGGGCGAACCGTGGGGGCAGGTTTGGGGGTGGTGGAGGAAGGTACAGATTTTTTCGGTCACTTCCGGGCTGAGGGAGTGTTCAATTTTGGCGGCGTGTTCGTCCACCACATCCGCACCAATTCCGAAGGTCTCGAAGAACAGGCGTTCGGAAAGGCGATGCCGCCGCAGCACGTGGCGGGCGCGCGCCTCACCGCGCCGGGCGAAGGAAAGGGCCGAGCCCTCGAGCTGAATCAACCCTTCCTGTGCCATCAGCAAAAAAGTGGCGCGGTTCCGCGCGAATTCCGGCAGGGCGTCGGGCTCTAACACGTCGCGGCCGGTGTCCTCCTGCGCGTGCCAGACGGCCTTCAGCAGGTTATCAATCAACTCCTGTTCATTGGTGGGGAAAACGGAAACTTCCGTCAGGCGGCCGTGGTGCAGTTCGATGCGGCGCTCGGCCATGCGGCCGATCTCCGGGTCGTGCGTGACCAGCACAATGGTGTGGCCTTCGCGGTGCAGTTCCGTCAGCAGGCCCATCACCAAAGTTTCGTTCACCTCATCGAGATTGCCGGTGGGCTCATCGGCAAGGATCACGTTGGGCTGATTGATCAGCGCCCGCGCCACGCACACGCGCTGCTGTTCGCCCCCGGAAAGCTGCGACGGCAAATGCTCCAACCGGTCGCCCAGTCCAACGCGCCGCAGCGCCTCCGCGGCTTCGTGTTCATCCGAAAGGCTGTGGAAGTACTGCGCCAGCATCACGTTTTCAAGCGCCGTCAAATACGGAACCAGGTGGAATTGTTGAAAGACCAAGCCGATTTTTTCCGCGCGAAAGCGGGCCAGTTCGTTGCCGGAAAGCGCTGAGATTTCCTGCCCATCCAGCACCACGCGCCCGGAGGTCGCCGCATCGAGGCCCCCGAGGATGTTCAGCAGCGTACTTTTGCCGGAGCCGGACGGCCCCATCACGGCGATCCACTCGCCTTTTTCCACCGTGAAGGACACACGGTGGAGGGCATGGAGCGACGCACCGTAGGTTTTGGTCAAACCCTCTACTTCAATGAATGACAATTCTGTTCTCTTTTCGGTAATGGCCAATTGATGTAGCGGCGGCTTTATCCGTCAGCCGACGGACCATTTGGCGAGGTAAACTCGCCGCTACGGCTTTACTCACCTTTCAGAACCACCGTGGGTTGAATCGCGCGCACGATGCGCACCGGCACCTGCGCCGCGAACACGGCCAGCGCTACGGTCAAACCGCAAACCACGGGTAGCGTCCACCCGTTCAAGCTGAGCGTGACGCCGAAGAGCCGGGCAGCCAGGCCGCGCGCCACGAGAGCGCCCACGCCGTATCCCAATGCGCCTCCCAGCAAACCCAGGCTCGCGCCTTCCGTCATGAAAAGCCGCATCAGCAGCACGTCGGCCGCGCCCAGGGCTTTCATCACGCCAATGTCTTTCCGGCGCTCCAGCACGATGGCCGTCATCGTGGCCATGACACAAAGAGCGATAATTACCAGAATCAGGATGGTGAGGGAAAGCAACAGCCAGCGAACGGTTCCCAGGACTTTCCCTTCGGAGTAAACAATCTGCCGAATGGGGCGAACCTCCAGGCCGGGCAGGAGGCCGGCAAGCCGCTGGACGGCGCTTTCCACGTCACGAGTTTCGCCGGGAATGCTGAGCTCGACCAGGGTGACCTTGCCCCTCAAATTCAAAAAGGATTGCAGCGCGGCCAGCGAAAGAAAAACCTGATCATCTTCCGAAGCGCCGGTGGTGAGGACCGTCGCAATGCGATAGGCCGCGACCTGCGGCTCCTGCGTCTGCGCTTCTGCCATTTGTAGCGGCGGTCTCCGACCGCCGAAGCGTCGATCGGAGATCGACGCTACCGGTCGACGGTCGGAGACCGCCGCCACAGATGATACACGGCGCAGATCAAGGGAATCGCCCTGCCGCACATGCAGCCGGGCGGCCAAGTTGGAGCCCACGGCGCAATAGCCGGGCGGCAAGTCAGAAGAAACCGTTTCGCCCGCTTCCCGCCAGCCCGGATTCAAACGGCGCAGCGCGCCGAACTCTGCCCCCACCGCCACGCCGTTGGCGAATTCCGGCAAGCGGGGATCGGCGGGATGGGGCGAAACCCGAACCACGCCGTAGAGGACGGGCGCGAACGATGTTCCGGGCGTCTGTCGCGTGAACTGCGCAAGGGGTTGGAGGGCAGCTTCCTCCACCATCGTGCTGTCCTCAATGCCGACGGCAGTCCCCGCGGGAGCGGGGGCAATAACCACATTGGCTCCGTATGATCGGAAATCCTCCGTCATCTTCCGGCGCACATCTCCGTAAAGATTTAAAAGCATCGAAGTGATGGCGGCACCAACGGCCAGTGAGCCCAGCGCGAGCGCTGCCTGTGAGCGCTTAACCGAAACCGCGCGCCACCATAAACGCCAGAACATCGAGGATCTGGAGATCGGAAGATCGGGTGATCGGGTGATCGGGTGAGTTGATGATCGGTTCATATAAAACCTGTGCTTCCTTTGTAGCAGTAGTTCTTGGAACTTCGTTCTGCCTTGAGGATTTTTCTCTGTGTTCTCCGCGGCAGGAAGACATTTCACACAGAGTTCACTGAGCTCCGTGCCCTCTGTGCGAAATCTTTGGGGACGCAGAGGACACGGAGAGCCCGATTTGGTTTGCCGCCCACCCTATCAGGCCATCGGTTCATCGGGTCTTATGCGTTGAGGCATCGATCGCAAGCGAAAAGAAAGCGCGCCAGAGTTTGGGAACTCCAAACTCAATATGGGTTTTCAATGGCCCGATGAACCGATGGCCAGATGACCCGATTCATGATGGCCCGATCAACTCAGTCTCGCAGTGCTAACGAGGGTGAAATTTTCAGGGCGCGGCCGAGCGGCAGAGCGCTGCCCACCAGGGTTACCAACAGCGCTACCGCCAGGCAGACCGGCAGAATCACCCAATGAATGCCCACCGCCGATCCGAAGACGGCCAGAGCCAGACGCCACGCCAGCAGACTGCCGAAGAAATACCCGGCCACTCCTCCGAGCACGCCGATGGCGCAGGCTTCCAGGAGGAACACCGCCGCCACGCGGGCGTCGGTGGCGCCGAGCGCTTTAAAGAGACCGATCTCGGCGCGGCGCTCCAGGACCGTGGCCAGCATCATGGAAGCCACCGCTAATCCCGCGGCCACCAGCGCCGCGACCACGAGCAGCGCCATCAGGACGCCCACGCGGTTCAGGATCCGGCCTTCGGTCTCCGCCACGTGGTAAACCGGTTTAGCCTGCGCCTCGGGCATCGCCTGCTGGATTTGATAAGCAATGGAGCTCGCGTAAGGCGTGCAATACCAACGGTCGAATTCCTCCGGGGGGAGGCGCGAAACGTCGGAGCGCGCAAAATCGTCCTCAGGTTTGGTGAGCGCGCTGATTTCGATGCGCCGCACTTTACCCTCGAGTCCGGCCCAGCGCTGCACGGAAGCAAGCGGCGCGAGCACCTGGCTATCCTCCGGTCCGCCGGTTTCGAGGATTCCGCGAACCATGAATTCCGCCGGCGAGGCAGAAGCGGTTGGCGCGCCGCCCTCGCGAGCCGCGGCAAGCGTCAGCGCCTGCCCCGGATGCAGATTCAGCCGTTCGGCAAGACGGCAGCCCACCAGCGCCCCTCCAGCGTCATCGTCCGCAGGCCACTGGCCCGTGATTTTCCATGCCGGGTGCAGTTTCTCCAGCCCGGTGACGAACACTTCAGACTTGTCCACCGGCATCGTCTTTTCAAACCAAGTTCCAATCACCACCACCGGCTGGCCCTCGAGCGTCGCGGGCACATAGAGAAACGGCGCGAAGGCCACGATGTTGTTCCGCCAGAAAATCCTTTTCAGATTCCCCAGCGCCGATTCCGGCAGGAACGCCCCTGCCCCGGCAGGCCGGTAATCGATCCCCCCCACGGCCACAGGAAGGCCGTCAGCAGCCGGGGTCACTGACAGGTTCGCGCCGAAGGAGCGCAGTTCGCGGTTGACCTTGTCACCCACGTCGAGGCCCAAGGTGGCGACAGCCGCCGTGACCGCAATGCCGAGGGCAACGGCGAAAACGCTCAGCAGCTTGCGGAGTCGCCGGCGGGCGAGAGATTCCAGAACGATTCGAAGGATCATGCGTTGCTCAGTGAAAATGCTTGGCGGCCTCGGCCAGCGCCGTGGCGGCGACGCGTAGCGAGTCGCCTTCAACGCGGTAGTCAATGTGAATGGGATTGCATCCCCCCGCCTGGCCGATGGTGGGGACGTAGATCACCGCGCCACAGTTGCGGCAGATTACGTTTTTGCCGTCCTGGTAGTAGCCCTGGTGCCCGCAAATGGCGCAAGCGTCAAGCCCGGCGCGCACCGTGCCGGAGGAATCCAGGATGGCGATGATCCGAACTTCCGTGCCCCCTACGTCGATCACAAAATGGTGCAGGCCATGGTCTGTGAGCAGGCTGTTGGCAATCTGCGCCTCGCCGTTCTCGATGCTCACGCGCTCGGGCGGAGCCATGGCGTGGGCGGTGCGCGAATAGATGAATTGCGCGGAGATCAGCACGATCACCAGCAGGCTGGCGGCGGTCGCCGTGAGCTTCCAGAAGCGGTCGCGCTGCTGATCGGCCAGAAGCTTGCGGCGTTCGGGCGACGATAACCGGCTCGCCTCGACGGCAGTTGGATCCCCCGCCTGGATGCGCTGCGCGATGATCAGGAAGAGTGCAAGGGCCACGATGACCACAAAGAAAAAAGCGTCGTTGTTGACGATGGGGCCGATCAGGGCCATTTCGCGGGGGCCGGAAGGCAACACCTGGGCTTCCGAAAGTTCGTGTACGCCCGACACAAAGAGTTGCGCCGCGACCACAAACAGCACCATCGTTGTGACGGCGAAAAACTTCCGCAGGTCAACCTTCACGCTGCCCTTGAAGAAGGCCACTCCCAACGCCACAGCCAGCGTCAAGCCCAGCACTCCACCGATGAAGTTCAGTAGCTCGCTGGTGCGCAAGGAAACCGCGGCGAGGAACAGCACCGTCTCGGCGCCTTCCCGGAACACCATAAGAAAAACGAAAAGAAAAAGACCGGACGCGGCGCTGCGGCTGGGTGAGGCGGAAAGCTCCGAAAGCTTGGACTCGATGTCGTGCTTCAGGCGCTTGCCCGTTCGCCACATCCAGTAAACCATGGAGGCGACAAAGACCGCGCCCGCCAGCATGAGCCAGCCTTCGTAGGCGTCCTCGACGATCTCAAAACGATAAACCAGATAGGCGCCGCCGAGGCTTGCGGCGACGGCGGTGGCCAACCCCCACCAGACGTACGGACTCCACGCCTGGCGGCCGGTCTTGGCGAGGTAACCCAGGACAATGCCCAGGATGAGGGCCGCTTCCACACCTTCCCGGAGCGTAATGACCAGCGATTGGAACATGGCAAAGAGTAGAGCTGACCTCTTAGAAATAAGCAACTACTTACATCTTCGATGGTAGGGTCATCGCGTCGATATGTCAATTCTGGATTGAAATATAAAGAGTTAGAGATTTTTGGTTAGGCGTTAGCTGCAAATAGCTTGCAACTGGCCCCGATCCCCCGCCACGGCTTTGGAAGGGCGAGGCTTTAGCCCGGCAGCGCGCCTACAAAGAGTTAGCTTTTCAGCCATTCGAGCGCGCGGTGGTGCATGGGGTTGGTAACCGCGCCGTCGAGAATCGGGTCGCCTGTGCCCTTGAGGTGCTTGGCGAGCCGAGCTTGGAGATCTCCAAGCACGGGGGCGTAAGCCGGCAAGGTGGCAAGGTTCCTGGTCTCTCCGGGATCGTCGCGCAGGTCGTACAGCTCGAGCGGCGGGTGATAGGCAAGCGCATGATTCGGCGGGACCACGGTATCGGATCGGGGGCGCCACGATTGCGAAGGATCCATGAACGCCGGGGCGGAGGAGAAGTTCACGATCAGCTTGTGAGTCTCTGTCCGGAGGGAGCGCCGCGGGTCATAATAGTCGTGATAGGTCAATTCACCGAAGATAACCTCGCGCGGAGTGTAGGCCCGGCCGTCGAGCAGCGGGGCAAAGCTTCGCCCTTGCACGTTCGCCGGCGGGGCCAGACTCAGCGCATCCAGAATGGTGGGCACATAATCGACATTCGAAATCATCTCGCGCTTGCGAATGCCACCATGCCATCCTTGGCGCGAGGGCAGACGCCAAATGGATGCCACTTGCAGGCCCGGTTCGTAGACCGAGCACTTGGCCCGCGGCAGAGCGATGCCATGATCTGTGGTGAAAATGACGAGCGTGTGGGAGGCGAGTTTCAAATCATCGAGAGCGCTCAAGATGCGGCCCATGTGCTGGTCGGCATGTCGCACGGCGCCCTGGAGCTCGGCGATTTCCACGCGCGTGCCGGGCGTATCCCGAAGGTAGGAGGGCACGGTGACGCCGAGCGAATCGTCCGGGTTAACGTCCTGGTCGATGAAGCCCAGGTCCTCGGTGGGCTTCGCCGCAGGAAGCCGGTGCGGCTCGGTGAATCCTACCTGCATGTAGAAGGGCTGCTCCGGGGACCTGGCAAACCGCTCCAGGCGCAGGATGGCTTCCGCCGCCGCGGCTTGTGCCCGGGCCTTTGGGGAATAGTCGTCCAGGCCGATTCTGGCGGGGCCGGAGCGCGTCTCATGGATGACGCCCACTCCCGCGGTCGAGTAGCCGGCGGCCTTGAGAATCTGGCCGAGGTGCATCTCGTCCTGGTGCAAGTCCCATGCGAAGTCTGCGTGCGTCAGCCCCATCACGCCGTTGGAATGCGGATAGCGGCCGGTGAACATCGACGCGCGCGACGGGCTGCACTGGGGCGCAGCGCAAAAGCAGCGCTCCAGGAGCACGCCTTGCTCCGCCAACCGATCCAGGTTGGGAGTCTGCACGGTTTTGATGCCATAGCAGTGGAGGAACTGTCCCAGGTCATGGCAATGCAGGAGCAGCACGTTCGGCCGCGTTTGGGCGGCATGGCCCATCGCGATCGCCGGCGCGACTGCGACCGCGCGAAGGAAATCCCTGCGTGAGGTGTTCGTGCTCATGAGAACCTCCTGCCGAGCTGAAGGTGGGCTACGGGTTTCTCGGAGCGCATAGCGGGCGCGCTTTTACTTTACAAGTGCCTATAAGGTATTAATTATAACCCTGGATTGTGGATAGCCCATTGCCGCCCGCTAATCCCCCCTACTGAGCGGGTTGACAATATGCCCGAAAGAAGGGAACCACTACCCTTAACTCCGAGTAGGGAAAGGTTCAGGGCGCCGGGTTAGTGGTGGGAAGTGCGGAAGTGGGGGTGGAGGGAGTGAGAAAATGAAACGTCCTGATGACTTTATTGAAGATGGCCTCTTGAAACTGGAAAGTCTCCGCCGAAGTAAGTCCGATGATGCCGAACACCATGTTGCCGTGGATCAAGTGGACTGCCACGCCGTGCCACTCGGCGCCATCCAGCACGCCTGAAAAGGTCTGGCGGGTTGCGGTTTGGCCATCGCACTCCACGGACTCCTGGGAAATCCCGTTATATTCTTGATAAGTTTGGCGAAGGGTAGCTTCCACCTGATCGCTGGTCAGTTTAGGAGCGCCGCTCCACACCTGGCGGTCGACGATCAGCAGGGTCTGCTCATCCTCGGTGCCCATAGCCATTATTCCCGTGCCGGTTTCTTTAGGCACTCCTTCATAAATCTTCCAGTCGGGGGGCTTAAACATGGAGAATTGAAACGAATCGTTGAAATAGGTATTGCCGTCGACGTGTTCCTGAAGGTGGGCGGGCATAGGCACATCGAGCGGGTGACTGACGGGAGGGGGCGGTGGTGCGGGGGGCTGTTTGGGCGTGGCGGGCGCCATGGCGACGGGCGAAGGCGAATTGGTGATGGGTGATTGATTGCCGATTGCAGGGGCCGCGACGGGCGATACCATCGGAGCAACTTCCGACGCCGCCGCGCTGGACGGAGGTGCGGGAGGCTTTGCTTGAAGAACAGGTGTGGCGGACGGTTGGGCTTGCGAAACCACAGGCGTCGTGGCAGCGGGAGAATCCGATTTGGCGAGGGGTGATTGGCGATTGGCGATTGCGCCAGTCGCGGCGGGTGATGCCACCGGAGCAGCTTCCTGCGCCGGCGCGTTGGCCGGTTTGGCTCCGGCGCTCTCCGCGGATTCACGCTTGGGGGCGTCAAGGCTGGACTTGCCCGCGTCGGGCTTATTCATCTGGATGGAAGCGACCTTATCTTTGCGGACCAGCGCGATGCCGTACTCGGTCTCGACGCGGAACATATCCTTTTCGTAGCCGACGATGGTTCCGACAATCTTCTCCCCGTTTTTCAGGATGATCTCTTCGCCGCGGGCGGGGGCGGCAAGACACACGAGCGCTGCGATCAGAGGCAGGCCGGCAATTCGACGTGCAAGTTTCATCCTGCAATCCCCAAGACTCAGGATCGATCGAAACTGGCAATGCGGCATCCCGCGCGCGAAGGGCGAGTTTCGATTCCAGTTCCTGACTTCTGTCTCTCCGATTTCTGGAGTCCGATGGTCCGATTCGGATCGGACCTGAGATCGGACCTGCCGCCCGCCCTCAGCACTGCCGCCAACTGACTCCTGACTCCTGTCTCCTGACTCCTGCTCTTAATACTTTCGCAGCACGCCCACCACGCGTCCCTGGATCTTCACGTCGCGAGCGGGCACCAGGATGGGATCCATTTGGGAGTTGGCGGGTTGCAGCCGCACTTTGCCGCTGGGTTCGCGGAAGAAGCGCTTCAGGGTGGCGTCGGTGCCTTCGATGAGGGCCACCACGATGTCGCCGTTATCCGCCGTCTGCGCGCCCTCCACCAGGATATAGTCGCCGTTACAGATGTGGTCGTCAACCATGGAATCGCCCTTGACGCGCAGGACGAACAGATTCCCCCGGCCGCGCGCAAAGTCGCCGAAGGAAAAAGTCTCGGCATTGGGAATGGCTTCCACGGGCTGGCCCGCCGCAATGCGGCCGAGCAGCGGGAATTCCAGGTTGCCCAGCACCTGCGAGGGGATGAGCGCGGCCACAGGCGCCACCGTGGCGCTGCGGTCATCGCCGTCCGCCGCCGTCTTGCGCCTCCCAAACGGCCGCACCGCGGTCTTCGCGAAGGGCACGGAAGCGGGAATGGCCACCACTTCCACCGAGCGGCTTTGGTTGTATCCCCGCCGGATGAATCCCTTTTTCTCCAGCGTCTGCATGTGCTTATGCACGGTCGCGAGCGAAGAGAGCTCCAGCCCCGCGCCGATTTCCTCGAAGCTCGGCGAGTAGCCGTGACCATTGATGAAGTCAACCAGGAAATCGAAAACCTGCTTTTGCCGCCGCGTTAGTGCCATGGATTGATCTCCAGTTGTCGGTTGTCAGTTGTCGGTTGTCCTTTGTCCGTTGTCAGTTGTCCGTTGTCAGTTGTCCGTTATCACTTCTCAGTTTTCAGTCATCAGTTCTGAGATCTCAAAGCGCAACGCTGAAACCTCAGTCGCCAGTGGTTTCAATTACCCATTCCGTATGCGGCCTTCTGCCCAACTTCAGCACCAGCCACTAACCACGGACAACGGACCACGGACAACTGACAGCCCCACATTTTAGGCGAATAAAAGGCGAACAGGCAAGCGAAAAATTGCTAGTGGCTCAATCTGTTGGAGCGGCGGTCGGAGCCTGCCGCGCCAAGGCGGGGGACCGCCGGAATCTATTGAATCAAAAGCTGCTGCCTTTTGAGGGTTCTCTTCGTGGCCGTGAGTAGCATGACCTTCGTGATTTATCCCATCTGACTCCTACTTGCGATGCTTACACCACCTGCGATTTTGGAATTTGGCGACCGTATGCTGGAAAACTCCTTCACAATAGCGTATGCTCCGGCAGAATAAGAGGTGAGTCGATTTGCCAGGGAACCACAATGAAATCGAGAAGCGCCTTTGGAGCGCTGCGGACGAGCTGCGCGCCAATTCCAAACTGAAATCTTCGGAGTACTCGGTCCCGGTCCTTGGCCTGATCTTCCTTCGCTACGCCGACCACAAGTTCAGTCAAGCTGAAAAAGAGCTGGCCAACAAGGGCTCGCAGCGGCGCTTTGTGAACAAGACCGATTATCAGGCGCGCGGCGTGATGTACCTCCCACCCAACGCGCGCTTTGGGCACTTGCTGAACTTGCCCGAAGGTTACGATACCGGCAAGGCCATCAACGAAGCGATGAAAGCCATCGAGGCTGACAACGAGGACCTGAAAGACGTTCTACCGAAGACTTACAATCGCCTGGAAAACTCAACCCTGGTCGAGCTGCTAAAGACCATGAGCTCGATTCCCATGGATATTGAGGGTGACGCGTTCGGCAAGATATACGAGTACTTCCTGGGCAAATTCGCCATGAGCGAGGGCCAGAAGGGCGGCGAGTTTTTTACCCCCACCTCGCTCGTCAAGCTGATTGTGGAGGTCATTGAGCCTTACCACGGGCGCATTTATGACCCGGCTTGCGGCTCGGGCGGCATGTTTGTGCAAAGCGCGCGGTTTGTGGAGAACCACAAGAAGAACCCCAGCGCGGAAATCATGGCCTACGGGCAGGAGCGCGTGGCGGAAACCATCCGCCTCTGCAAGATGAACCTGGCCGTGCACGGCCTCTCCGGAGACATTCGCCAGGCCAACACCTACTACGAGGATATCCACCAGAGCGTGGGCAAGTTTGACTTCGTGATGGCCAATCCGCCCTTCAACGTGGACAAGGTGGATAAGGAAAAAATCAAGGATGATCCACGTTTTGCCCTCGGCATGCCCAAGGCGGATAACGCCAATTATCTCTGGATTGAGATTTTTTACAGCGCCTTGAGCGCCAAAGGCCGGGCGGGCTTCGTGATGGCGAATTCCGCCGCCGACGCGCGCGGCACGGAATTGGAGATTCGCCGGAAGCTGATTGAATCGGGCGCGGTGGATGTGATGATTTCTATCGGGTCGAATTTCTTCTACACCGTGACGCTGCCTTGCACGTTGTGGTTCTTGGATCGGGGCAAGGCAGCGCCGACCGTGGGCGTTGGGGGGGAGGGCAAGCCCACCCCCTACAACCGCGGGATGATGGCCGACACGGCCATGAGGGGCAGGGCAAGCCCAGCCCCTACGGTATTGTTTATTGACGCACGGCAGACGTTTACGCAGATTGATCGCGCCCACTGAGAATTTACGGAGGAACAAATCCAGTTCCTCGCCAATATCGTGAGGTTGTACCGCGAGGAGCCGCTGGCGGCGTTCATTGACGCGGAAACCAAGAAGCATTTCCCCAAGGGCAAGTACAAAGACGTGCCCGGCCTATGCAAGGTGGCAACCATCAAGGAAATCGAGGCGCAGGGTTGGAGCCTGAACCCCGGTCGTTATGTGGGCGTGACGGAGCGCGCGGCGGATGATTTTGATTTCAAGGAACGATTGGAAGAATTGAACGAGGAATTGGAAACCTTGAACGCCGAAGCGCGGGAATTGGAAGAGCGCATCGCCGAAAACGTGGCGCAATTATTGGAGTAGGGGGAGGGCTTGCCCTCCCCGGCCGCGGATCGTAGGGGTAGGGCTTGCCCTACCCTGGACGATGGTCGGGAGGGCCATGGGGGGTAGGGGCTGGGCTTGCCCTGCCCCGGATGATGGCCGGGACGGCCATGGGGGGAGGGCAAGCCCACCCCCTACGAAAGGCGGGACGATGGCCCGCTGAAGAGGAGACCAACAATTCAGTGCCGCATATTGTGAGCCGCACATTGGGTGATATTTGCGACGAAGTGCAGGGAACCATCCGCACGGGTCCCTTCGGCTCGCAGTTGCATGAATCGGACTATTGCCAAGAGGGCCACCCGGTTGTGATGCCAAAGAACATCTTGGACGGCAGGGTCTCCACCGACGAAATTGCCCACATTGGTGACGAAGATGCAGATCGCCTTAATCAACACCAATTGAAAAAGGGAGACATTGTATATGGCCGCAGGGGAGATATTGGCAGGCGTGCCCTCATAACGCAACGAGAAGCCGGTTGGCATTGCGGGACTGGTTGCCTTCGGATCAGCTTAGGGGATTCTATACTTGACCCACAGTTTCTTTACTATTTCTTGGGTCAACCGAATGTCACGGGCTGGATTTATAACCAAGCTGTGGGCGCAACAATGGCGAACCTCAACACCTCTATCATCCGAAGTGTTCGTGTTTCCTACCCGCCTCTTCCCACCCAGCGCAAAATCGCCGCCATCCTTTCCGCCTACGACGACCTGATTGAAAACAACACGCGGCGGATCAAGATTCTGGAAGAGATGGCGCAGGCGCTCTACCGCGAGTGGTTCGTCCACTTCCGCTTTCCGGGGCATGAACGCACTCGCATCGCCCACGGCACGCCCGAGGGGTGGAAAACGCTTCCACTCAAAGCCCTGTGTGTAAACGGGAACGGCATCCAGACCGGTCCATTCGGGAGCCAACTCCACCAATCAGATTACACTGAGGAAGGTGTTCCGGTGGTGATGCCCCAAGATCTTATCGGATTCCGAGTCCGCGTCGATCATATCGCGCGCATACCCGAAGGTGTCGCTGAGAAGTTACGACGACACAGAGTGCGACCCGGAGACATTCTCTATGGCCGACGTGGAGATATTGGAAGGCGTGCCTACGTGCTTAAGCGTCAGGACGGCTGGCTGTGCGGAACGGGCTGTCTCCGGATTCGGCCTGAACCGTCGATTATTCAGCCTGGGTACCTTTTTGACGCACTCGGACGAGAAGAGACGGCGGCAACAATTGCGGGAAGAGCAAAAGGCGCCACAATGCCGAACTTAAACACCCAAATTATGACCGACATTCCCATTCTTACCCCTCCGTCCGCGGTCCAGGAACAATACGTCGATTATGTGGAACCGACATTTGAGTTGGTTGAGTTGTTAGCAGAAGGAAACCGTAAGCTAAAAGCCACCCGCGACCTGCTGCTGCCCAAGCTGATCTCGGGTGAAATTGATGTGTCGAATCTCGACACCCGGACGTAGGGGTTGATGGTCGATACGACCATCCAATCGGACGTAGGGGTAGGGCTTGCCCTACCCTGGATGATGGTCGATACGACCATCCAATCGGACGTAGGGGTGGGGCTTGCCCTACCCTGGATGATGGTCGATACGACCACCCAATCGGACGTAGGGGTGGGGCTTGCCCTACCCTGGATGATGGTCGGGACGACGTTCATGAGACGGCAGGACGCGCGATAACGTGCGAAAAGGGGAGGGCCAGCCCTCCCCCTACGATCGGCAGCGGGCCGGTGGCCCGTCGAAATGAACGATGGCCGATACGGCCATGAGGCGTAGGGGCTGGGCTTGCCCTGCCCTGGACGATGGCCGGGACGGCCATGAGGGGAGGGCGAGCCCTCCCCCTACGAACGGCGGCGGGCCAATGGCCCGATGAAAAGGGGGCAGCAAGCCGTCCCCCTACATCGGGGATGCGCAACCAGGGAACGGGAAATATGACCTACGATCCGCGCATACATCATCGACGGTCCATTCGTCTGCGCGGATACGACTACGCCGGTGGTGGCGCGTATTTCGTTACCATCTGCACCAAGGGCGGGAATTTCCTTTTCGGGCAAATCGTTGAGGGTGAAATGAAATTGAGCGAGGAGGGGAGCATTGTTCAGAGAATCTGGGATACCTTGCCGCAGCGGTTCGGGTCGCTGGTCCTGGATGCGTTTCAAATGATGCCCAACCATCTGCACGCGATTTTTGTTTTGCCGGGTCCGGGATTGGAGCCGGCCTTGGCAGTGGCCACAGGCGCCCCCATTATTCAGCCGACCCCCGAAAATTTTGTGGGTCGCGTGCATGGGAATGATCCCCGTAGGGGTAGGGCTTGCCCTACCCTAGCGGGCCAATGGCCCGCGAAACAGGACGATGGTCGGGACGACCATGGGGGGAGGGCAAGCCCACCCCCTACGAGACGGGTAAGTATGGGCGATGTGGTGGGGGCGTTTAAATCCATCAGCACCATCGCCCTCAACAAATTTATGTTGTGTCCGGGGGCGCACCCTCTGCATGAGAATTTCTACGAGCACATTATCCGGGACGTCGGCGAGTTAGAGGCCATTCGGGATTACATCATCCACAACCCGCAACGATGGATGGAGGACCCGGAGAACCCGGAATGGCTAGGGGAAGGGACGTAGGGGTACGGCTTGCCCTACCCTGGCGGGCCGGTGGCCCGCGGAAAACGGGGCGGCGTGCCGCCCCAGTCCGGCCATGGTCGACGCGACCATAAGGGGGAGGGCAAGCCCACCCCCTACGACCGATGCGGGCCAGCCGCCCCGGTACTGGCAATGAAAACCGCGGATTATTCCGAAGACGCCCTCATCGAGCAGCCCGCCATTGAGCTGTTTGGCAAACTGCGGTGGGAGACCGCGAACTGTTTCCATGAGTTCGACCACGGCCCGAGCCCCCTGGGCCGGGATTCAAAAGGCGAGGTCGTCCTGGTTCCCCGCCTGCGGGCCGTGCTTAAGCTCCTCAATCCCAAGCTTCCAACGGAAGCGATCAATCTCGCCATCGAAGAGCTCACCCGTGGCCGCAGCACCATGAGCGCGGCGGCAGCCAACCGCGAAATCTACCGCCTGCTGAAAGACGGCGTGAAGGTAACGTACAAGACCGACGACGGCCAAGACGCCAGCGATACGGTAAGGGTTATCGACTGGAACTCTCCCCGGAACAATGACTTCTTTCTCGCCTCCCAGTTCTGGATCACGGGGGAGATGTACGAACGCCGGGCGGACCCCGTCGGGTTCGTCAACGGTTTGCCGCTGGTCTTCGTCGAACTCAAAGCCGCGCACAAAGCCATCGAGTCAGCCTATCAGAATAACCTGTGCGATTACCGCGACACGATACCGCATGTCTTCTGTTACAACGCCTTAACCATTCTCTCCAACGGGAGCGAAAGCCGCATCGGCAGCATGACGGCGGAATGGGAGCACTTTGCCGAGTGGAAGCGAATCAACAGCGAGGGCGAGCAGGGAGTCGTTTCGCTTGAAACCATGATCCGAGGTACGTGCGACAAGGATAAGCTGCTCGATTTAGTGGAGAACTTCACGCTGTTTGAGGAGGCAAACGGCCGCCTGGTGAAGAAAGTCGCGAAGAACCACCAATACTTGGGCGTAAACAACGCCATCCACGCCCTTATCGCCATCAACAGCAATCAAGGCAAGTTGGGAGTCTTCTGGCACACGCAGGGCAGCGGCAAAAGCATTTCCATGGTGTTCTTTGCCCAGAAAGTTCTGCGCAAGCTGCCGGGGAACTGGACGTTCGTGATTGTCACTGACCGCCAGGATCTTGACGACCAGATTTACAAGAACTTTGCCAACGTAGGCGCGGTAACGGAAAAGGAAGCCCACGCGGAGAGCGGGAAAGGGTTGCAGCGTTTGCTCCAGGAGGACCACCGCTACGTCTTTACCCTGATTCAGAAGTTTGGGACGGAAAAAGGGCAGAAGTACCCGAAGCTCTCCGACCGGCCGGACATTATTGTAATGACGGATGAGGCGCACCGTAGCCAGTACGATACCTTTGCCTTGAACATGCGGAATGCCCTCCCCCATGCGGCGTTTATCGGTTTTACGGGAACACCCCTGATGGTGGGCGAAGAAAAGACACGTCAAGTCTTCGGCGACTACGTGAGCATCTACAATTACCACCAATCGACCGAGGACAGGGCCACCGTTCCCCTTTTCTATGAAAACCGTATTCCCGAGCTTCAGCTTACCAATCAGGATTTGAACGACGATATCTATGAAGTGGTGGAAGGCGCGGAGCTCGACGAGGATCAGGAAAAGAAGCTGGAGCGGGAATTTGCCCGCCAATACCATCTGATCACGCGCGACGACCGCCTGGAGAAAATCGCCGCCGACCTCGTAGAGCACTTTATGGGCCGGGGTGAGATGGGCAAGGCCATGGTGGTTTCCATTGATAAGGCGACCGCCGTCAAAATGTACGACAAGGTGCAGAAGTATTGGAAGGTGCACCTCGCAAAGCTTCGCAGCGAATTGGCGAGGGCAAAGGAAAGCGAGCGGCCCCTGCTCGAAAAAAAGATCCACTACATGCAAGAAACGGATATGGCCGTGGTCGTGTCGCAGCCGCAAAACGAAATCAAAGAGATGAAGAAGAAGGGAGTGAATATCGAACCCCACCGCAAGCGCATGGTGAAGGAGGACCTGGACACGAAATTCAAGGCCTCGGATAGCCTGTTCCGGATCGTTTTCGTCTGCGCCATGTGGATGACGGGGTTTGACGTGCCCTCCTGCTCCACCATCTACCTCGACAAACCGATGCGGAATCACACCCTGATGCAAACCATCGCTCGGGCAAACCGCGTGTTTCGCGACAAGGTAAACGGCTTGATTGTGGATTACGTGGGAGTCTTTCGCGATTTGCAGAAGGCTCTCGCCATTTACGCGCCGAGCGGGGGCGGCGTTGACCGTCCAGTGAAGAGCAAAGCGGAACTGGTGGCGCTGCTCAAACAGACCATCGACGCGGCAACGGCGTTCTGCGCGGAACATGGGATCAATCCAGAAACCATTATTTCCGCCACGGGTTTCGCGCGCGTGAAGCTGCTGGACGACGCGGTGGCGGCCATCCTGGTGAATGATGAGACCAAACGGAAATACCGCCTGCTGGCGGAAGATGTGGCCAGAATGTTCAAGGCCGTCAAGCCGGACCCGGCAGTGAACGAGTTTCTTCCTGTTTGCATGCTGTTTGCCGTTATCGATGAAAAGATTCGATCCCTCGCGCCCGTGCCGGATATCTCGAGCGTTATGGCAGACGTTGAACAAGTCTTGGATAAGTCGATTGCCGCTGAGGGCTATGTGATCGAGGCGGAAATGCCGCTGGACCTGAGCAAGTTGGATGTGGACAAGCTAAAGGCCACGTTTGAGAAGGGCCGCAAGCGCATTGAGGCGGAGAGGCTCCGAAGCGCTGTGACCGGCAAGCTCGAACAAATGATCAGGTTCAATCGGACACGAATGGATTACCTGGCCAAGTTTCAGAAAATGATCGAGGAGTACAACGCCGGGAGCTTGAATATCGAGGAGTTTTTCAAGCGTCTGGTGAACTTTACCAAAGATTTGAACGAGGAAGACCGGAGAGGCATTACCGAGAATCTGAGCGAGGAAGAGCTGGCGGTGTTTGATTTGCTTACCAAGCCCGACATGAAACTGACCAAGAAAGATGAGCAGCAGGTAAAGAAGGTGGTCAAGGAGTTGCTCGAGAAGCTGCGAACAGAGAAATTGGTTTTGGATTGGCGCAAACGACAACAAACCACGGCGGCAGTGCGCGTCTGCATCGCAGAGACTCTCGATCAACTTCCCAGGGTCTATACCCCTGAATTCTTTCAACAGAAGTGTGATCTCACCTACCAGCATATCTACGACTCTTACTTCGGATTAGGAAGAAGCGTGTACGAAACCGGGGCATAGCAGACCGACCGATCTGCGAGAGGGTGGCCGCCTCAAACCTCGACTTCCGCGGCGTCAAGATTATTTCGGGCGCGTGGCGGCGGTCGTAGATTCGCAATGAGGTCTTTGCGCTTTAAATCCGCGTGTGGGCATCGGTGGGAAGTGGAACGCGGTCGATAAAAGCGCCTAGAGATCCGAGTTGCTGCGGATCAGCGCAGATGCAGGAGAGAGCGGGCGACCCCTCCCCCTGTGCCGATAGGCGATTTCTCCTTCTACTGGAGTTCGAAAACGGTGACTACGGCGGTCGGGAACAGGGGGATACCGTTACAGTAGCCTCCACCCCGCGAGATGACGAAGATTCTTGTGCCGTTGGTGATCGCCACATTTGTAGATTGGCACCCCTCTCCAATCGGAAATGTCCAACTGCCAACGCCGTTTGAACCCATGGATAGAGTGGCGCTCGCAGAGCCCGCTTCCAAACCGGCGTCCCCACTGTCGTACTCACTCCCACTAACGGTCCCTCCGGATGAAACGCTCAGTACGCCAATTTCGTTCGTGACCGTGCTATCGCCAGGGTCCTCCGTTCCATAGAGGTAGTTCCCGGCCATGCCACTGGTGCTGTACGTTGCACTTGGCTGGAATTCCATGAAACCGAAGTCGGCGTAAACGGTTGGCCCGAGGGAGAACGCGGAAATTGGCTCGGTCATTGCCGTGGGCGTGGCTATGTAAAAGACAGGTGCAACGCAGTCAGCACAGGAGATGGTTGTCCGCCCCGACGTGGCATCAACCGCATAAGTATCGCCACTAAACGGCGCTGGTATCATTACGGCTGGTGAGGGACTGTAGAAGTACATGGTTCCGCTGTAGGCGCCCGAGTTCGCGTTCACGAGCCAAAGGCGAACGGTGGTGCAGGGCACATCATATGTATCTCCTCCAGTTAAGACGGTGCAGGTGTTGAGGTTGTCTGCAGCGGTCGTGTGGATGATGTAGTTGCCAGACAGCGAAGACTGGCTGAAGGAACTGGCGGTCACAATGGCCCTGCCGCTATAAATTGGGACGCTGCTCAACGGGTCGGTCCCGACGATGAAAAACTCGTCCGCGTTGACCAGGTAAGCAGCTTGATTAGTGGTTTGCCCCCCAAGAGTCAGAGACATGGTTGCCCGGCCGCTGGCGGTGGAAATGGCGTCGATGGTCCCGGTACCGCCGGTGGTTTCGCTATTCCCGCTAATGTATTCACGCGTGTCGTCGAAGGCGTTGCTGATATTTCCGCTGGTGTTCACGCTGAATGAACCGGCACTCGCGTAGTGGTAACCGTAGGAATCGAAACCGTCCACTCCAAATGCGTAGTTTGGCTGAAGCTGGCTGAGTGAGAACGAAGTCGTGTCCTGGAGCCGGAGAACCCCTGAAGCGTGTTCTCCGAAGCCCGTAGCATCGTCGAACTCGATGATTCGGCCCTTGGAAAAAACCCCCGAGCTCAATCCGCCCAAGCTGAAGCGGAATACGGTGGTCGAGCCATTGGAGAGAGACAAAGCCACGCATCCGAGGTTGCCCGAACTCGTGGAATCCAGGCCCACGGCGTAAGAACTGGCATCGATCGTCGCATGGGTCGCAGTTCCATTGTTGATATCGAAGTCGCCACCGGTGACATTTCCGGCGCCATCGGCGTGGAAACTGGCCGCGATAGCGAACCAGGAACCTTGCACGAGGAAAGCGTACTGGCCGTCAAGCATGGATTCATTGCCGGTCGGCGC
>Ga0326728_10000600_pt1 | contig 138951 bp, 115 predicted proteins | sample MB3enrmetagenome_FD_207602 | JGI IMG/M metagenome (GOLD analysis project Ga0326728, IMG submission 207602) | Lab enriched peat soil microbial communities from McLean, Ithaca, NY, United States - MB31MN | ecosystem: Environmental > Terrestrial > Soil > Wetlands > Peat | place: USA: New York...
CCTGGGCTGTTATAGGCAGCCCCTTCGGGGCAAAAACCCATCCCCGGGTACTCATTTCCGTGAAGAACCTTAAAAAAGGGGGAGGCAAAACTAAGACCTACCGGATCTACCGAAATGTTTCTGAGTTGCGAACGGCCTCTTTCGCCTGGGTGACGTCTATGGGATTTTTCGCCCTGATGTGGGAATTTCAATCTTTTTTCATCACCCTGGTAGGCGTTAGGGCCTTCTAAAAACCCGGAAGAGGGACAAAATCCATGTGGCACGTCAAATGCTATGATCTTCCATCGTCTTGTGAGCGGCTCTTATCGAAGCCGACATGTGTGAGCAGCTTTCAGCGATGGTAATGACGGTTATGGAAGGCCTTTTGCTTAGAAAATCCGAGATTTCGGCCGCCCTGAAGGTCCTCTTTCCAGATAAAGGAGACGGAGAGGTTCTCGAATCCCTGGAGCTTTCCGGACTCAAGAGCGCATACAGGAAAAGGGCACTGCAGATCCATCCGGACAGGGTCGCTTCCTGCAGGGAGGAATACCGGAGAGGATGTTGCGAGTCATTTATCGAAGTCAAACATGCATATGAAATACTGAACAGCTATCTGAAATTGAAAGCGGGGGACTTCGGCCCGGGGGGGCGGGAGCGGGAAGCGTTTTGTTCCACCAATGGCAGTGGGGAATCTCGTTCAGTCCGGCCAAGCCCGGCATTTAATTCGGAGATTGACCTTCGCGGGTTCATCGAGCGTTCTTTCTATCAAACCGGTGTGCCGCGCAGGTACCTCAGGTTCGGCGAGTTTCTTTATTATTCAGGATTGATCCCATGGCAGGCGCTCACGAGGGCCTTGCTCTGGCAAAGAAAGAACCGTCCCCGTATAGGGGAGATCGCCCAAGAAAGGTGCTGGCTGACGGAGTTCCAGGTTACAGGCCTTCTTCGAAACAGGCATCCGGGAGACTTCCTGGGGGCACTGCTGCTGGACCGGGGGATCATTAACTCCGAGCAACTGAACGAACTGCTTTCCGAACAGGAGAAATTCCGGAGCCCGATCGGAAAGTTCTTTCTGATACAAAAGCTGCTTGATGAGCGTCAAATGCGGTATTGCCTGCTTCGCCAGCAGATGCACAATCTTCGGTGACAGATTCTGTATTCATTTCGACATCAACGGCGTCAGGGTGAAAATGGAGGGCATTTCGAATCCTAATCTTTGGACGGTAAGCCGCAACTTTTCAAGGCAGGCGCAGTCGGTGATATGAAATTGGTGTAGCATCGAGAAAGACGGGCACAGCTATTACGTATCGAAGGCAGATATCAGTGAGCGTCCTGCCCGTTGTCTACCCTTCCCTCAGTGATGTGCGATGATTACTTCTCTCAGTGTTTGCAAAGTGCTGGTATAAAACCGTCAAAAGGCAACTTCTTGTCACCGATCTTCCGAGACCGAGCCCCTTCGCGGCGATCCTCCGCGCCTCTGTTATTGGGCGTTGGCAAATTTTTAAAAATACTTGTAATTGATTGGCAGGACTCGATTTGCTTGTGGCAAACAGGGAGTAAGCTCATATGATTAATTTAATCGAATATCCGGTGCTGGTTTTCGTGCTCTCTTTCTTGCTTCTGTCTTTTTCTGCGTGGCTCGGGAAGTATGTATCGAAGAGGCGAGGAATCCATGACAGTGCGGCGCGTGAAGATTTCAGCGTTGTCCTTGCCGCTACGCTGACACTTCTCGCGCTTATCATCGGATTCACCTTTTCGATGGCCTTAAACCGCTACGATCAGCGCAAGAACTACGAGGAGGAAGAGGCCAACGCGATCGGCACGGAATACCTTCGGGCCGGCCTTTTGCCTGCCGCTGATGCCGCGAAAGTGAAGACGCTGCTTCTGAACTATCTCGACCAGCGTGTCTTGTTCTATGGCACCCGCGACGAGCAACAGCTTCGGCAGATCGATACCCAAACAGCCAAATTGCAAGCCGAGCTGTGGTCCGCGGTCCGGACTCCGGCGGTTGCGCGGCCGGAGCCCGTTATCGCTCTGGCGGCTTCAGGAATGAATGACGTGTTGAACTCGCAGGGCTATACGCAGGCAGCATGGCGGAACCGCATTCCGATTGAGGGATGGGCCTTGATGGTGGCGATCGCCATCTGCTCCAATGTGCTGTTTGGCTTTGGTGCGAGAAACGATAAACCGAAATTTATCTTGCTTCTGGTTCTGCCGCTGGTTGTTTCCATCGCATTTCTTCTCATTGCGGACATCGACAGCCCTCGCTCGGGCCTTATTCGTGTGATCCCGCAAAATCTCCTGAGCCTATCTCAATCCCTGCATGCGCAGTGAGCGTTACTGCCGCGAGGGAAGACATGCAGTACGAGGAAGAAATGGCGAAATGGGAATTTCATCATCTACCACCGTGATAGTGTAAATATCTTAAGCCTTGATCTGCACTCCAGTATCCGACGAGGAATATTCTAATTGCACGCGGCCGGCGTCGTGGTAAGATCGAAGAAGATACGGCGACTCTTTATACAGTAAGAGTCAGCCTATGTTCGTCGTTCTATGCGGACTATATGGATTGTTTCGCCAAAAGAGATGATCATGAAAAAGTGCCCCTTCTGCGCTGAAGAAATTCAAGACGAAGCGATAAAGTGCAAACACTGCGGTGAGTTTATGGATGCGCCCGTCCCCCCGCGCTTTGCAGAGAAGAAGATCGAATGGTATTTCAAAAAACCCTTTATTGTCCTGGCAGTCTGTTGTGTGGGGCCTCTGGCGTTGCCCCTGATTTTGTGGCGTCCACAAACGACGTGGACATGGAAGATCGGACTCACAATAGGAATCCTTGTTCTCAGTTGGATTTTGTTCCAAAGCACGATGGAATCCATCCGTACTCTCAAGGAGTATTACAAGCTGATCGAGGGGCTTTGAAACGATCTACAAGCGGGACAAATCGGCGGGCGCCGAGCGCGGGCCATGGATCGCAGCTTTGTGTAAGTACTCATGTCATTGGAATTGATTATATTAATCCCGGCCTATCTCGCCACGATGCGCAACCCAATGCTGATATAATCAAAAACCAGGTGCATGCCCAGATGTTCAAAATAGCGGCTTGATCCATAGATGATCTTCCACAGCGTGCGATCGAAGTCAAAATGCGCTTCGGCGGTGATCGCGCCATCAGGTAGATTGCTGACAGTCGCGGGAAACTTCATGGCATTGCGCACACCGCGAACTTCAAGTGTCCCTTCCACTTCGAAATTGGGCGCACTCAAGGATTCACCAGTTTTCCGGGCCGAATCGATCGTGAACCGGGCTGTCGGAAACTTCTCCGTGAAGAAAAAGTCATCCGATTTCAAGTGGGCGATAAGGACCGGCTGCCATTCGTTACCTTCCAGGTTCAGATTCTTGAGTGAGTTCATGTCGATCTCGAAAGTTCCGTTTAACTTACCTTGCTGTACAATGATATCACCCCTCAACAGACGTAATGTGCCGTAGTGAGTCGTGTTCGGATTCCGCCCGGTCCACTCGATAATGCTCTGCCCGATGTCGACGGTGTAGGTATGGTCGTCCAATCTGAACCGATCTGCCTCGTCCACAGAATCAGGATCATTACCTTCCAGGGGATATCCGGCTTCTTTCCAGGCAGCCAGCCCTCCGGTTAGGGCATAGACTTTCGAATACCCAAGCCGCACAAGCTTTTCGGCTGCGGTGACCGAATCATGGGAAGCCCTGCCGGAGCCGTACAGAACAACCTCCCGGTCACGGTCGGCCACGATGGCCTCCACTTCTGAAGGGAAGGCAACTTGAAAGACGCAGGCATTTCGCGCACCCGGCAGATGCCTTTTATCGAATAGTTCCTTTGGCAAGGTGTCAATAATGATCAGATCGTTCTTGCGACTGACCTTGTCGTACAGTTTTTCCGCCGTGATCTTCTCAAAGCTTTTCCGGTCTTCCATCTCTTTTTCTCCACGACCATCCCGCATGCTTCTTTCCCATGTTCCGTATCGCCTATGCTTTATGGATGAAGAGCGCCTCGCCAGAAGGTGGGTGTGCGCCGCCGTTCGGTCGAGGCGCCAGGCTGTATTTGATCTCGCGGCCATGCTCGGCGAACTGGCGGTCAGGATTATAGACTCGATTGAATTTCCACAACATCTTGAGAAAATTGGTCTGGCCGTTTAGGGCGAGAGATGCGGTCAGCCCGAAAACATAGATGAGGGCTCTTAGGCCAAGAAACTTGCGATTGAGAACGCTTTGGGTTTTCACCAACTCTTCGTAGAATTTCTTCAGTGGAAGCCGGGTCGGCACTACAGCGTGCTGGACGTCGAAGAGGCGGTAATCCAGCGTGGTCAGTTTGCGAGGTCCCGTGGACCAGATTTCCGTGCCGGGATAAGGGGTATTGACCGTCAGGTGGACTATCTCGGGCACGCTCAAGGCCCAATTGCGCACGGCTTCGAATCGGCTTTCATCCCAGTCCGGATCGGCGATGATATTGACTGCGACCATTACACCGATTTTTCTTGCCGCTTCCAGGGCCTCGAAATTCTTGCCGGGATTGGTTCTTTTCCGAAACAGCTTCAGTGTTTCCCCATCGAGTGCTTCGATTCCCAAAAACATGTAGGTCAGTCCCAGCTTCTTCCAATATGCAAACAGGTCCTGATTGCGCAGCAAGACGTCGGCCCTTGTTTCCAGGTAATACCGCTTTCGTATTTTGCGCTTTTCAATCGCCGCGGCGATTTCATATCCACGCTCGGGATGAACGAATGCGACGTCGTCGTTGATAAACACATTCGGTTCTCGAATGGTGGCCAGGTTTTCGGCTGCCGCCTCCGGGGCCGCCATGCGGTATGTACGGTTATAAAAAGTCCAGGCGCTGCAAAAAGAACAGTCCCAGGGGCAACCGCGGGCAAACTCAACGGAAGCACAGGGGTCGAGTTCCCCGATAAAATATCGGTTCCTCCTGCGCGTCAGATCCCGTGCGGGTTTCAGTTCATCGATATCGGAGACCAGTTCCGGCCTGGGACCTCTCCCGTTCAGGGTCACAACGCCGGGAAGCTTTTCAAACGAGCTGCCCGGCAAAGCATCGAGCACTCCAGGAGTAATCGGTTCCCCTTCTCCCACAAGCACGCAGTCAATGGACCCTTTCGCATGTTCCAGTATGCTCTCCGGGATGAAAGACGCGCTGTGGCCACCGACAAAAACAAAGGAATCCGGAAGGATATGTTTAGTGGATACGGCGAGGTCGATTACCTCCGGCGCGTTGGCAAGATAGTTCAAACAAAATCCGACTGCGTCGGGCCGGAACATCCGCAGCTCATGAAAGTAATCTTTGTGTGTAAATACCTGCAGGTCAAGCAGCCTGACATCATGACCCCTCCGGCGAACGGACTCGGCGACGAGTTCCAGACCGATCGGTTCCAATCGAAGGTAAATCTCGGCATACATCAACGGGCTTGGGTGAACGAATAAGACTTTCATGGCGTATCCACAGGGAGAATAGGTTATCGACGGCGCCCCGTCATCCAAACTCTTCATTCCGGCCGTCTGCTTCGAACACCGCCGGGGCGACGCCCTTCAGGCTCGATTTGCAGCCAACGCCGGGAAGTATTCGGAGCAAAACACCGTATTTGCTCGCTGAGGACATTTGCCGCTGAATATAAGTCCGCCTGATGCTCATGGCATCGGTCCCAGCCGATCAAGTCATAATTTCTGCGGTTTTGAGCCGAACGGGTTGACGAGCAACGGGGCGCGGCGGCGGGGCGGCCGGGCCGCCGGCAAGGTTGGCAACCCCGCGGCTGCCGAACCAGGGATCGGGGCGGAGGGTCGCAGTATCTTCGAACCGCCGACGAACGACATAAGAAGGGTTCGAAAATTCCACCACTCCGTTCCGCTCTGCCGATTTTACTTAAGCGCGGATTTTTCTTTTCCGATGGATCTATATGGGGAGATCGCCTGACAGGGATAACCATTATTTTCCGTGCCGCCGGAATACTCCCCTGTTCCCGGACGTGGATACCTCAATTCGCTCCCTTCCCTCCCGGGATTTTCGCAGAGCCGGTCTGAGCCGGGTCATATCCCGCGCCTTTCCAAATGCAATAAATCCGCAAGTTAAAATGGAGGCAGGCACTATGAAACGAAAGAGCAGAATCGTGTTGTGTATTCTCATGTTCCTCCCGGCCGTACTGTTCAGTGCCGCCAATGCCATGGCAACCGAGGTACTCTTCATAGTAGGGGCCGGCCTCGATGTGGGTGACAGTTTGGTCGGGAACCACCTCCAGAAACACGGTTTTGCGCTGAATATCCAAAGTGATAGTGACGTTGGGTCTTATGATGCCGCGAGCATGGACCTGGTTCTTATCTCGAGTTCCGTAAATCCTGCAAAAATCGGAACCAAGTTTCGTGATCTCGAAGTACCCGTCGTTTGCCTCCATCCCGCGCTGTTCCCTGTCCTGGGAATGACGGGCGACAGCCCGGGGATTGACTATGGTTATTCCAGCCCCCAAAAGGGTGTCGTCATTGTTCCGAAACAACCCCTGTCGTCCTCTCGTTCCGGAGCGGTCGTGGTGACGGCCCGGCCTTTTAACATGGGATGGGGAGTTCCCGGCGAGGAGGCAATAGTTGCGGGTCGCATTGCAAATGGATCCGGGAAGTGCGCCATTTTTGCCTATGACAGCGGGTCTGCCATGCCGGGCCTGGTGGCGCCGGGGAAACGGGTTGGATTCTTTTTGCCTCCTGACGCTGCGCAATTCCTGACAACTGCCGGCTGGTCCCTTTTCGATTCGGCCGTGGAATGGGCGGTCCTGAATGCTAACGATGATCTCAATCTCAAGGCGGTTCAGAGAAATGTTGCGACATTTATGGGCTGGGGGAATACTGCGCCCGCTTTTGCCACGGACGTTTTCTACCAGTCCAGCGATGCATGGGAAAACGCGGATTATCTGCCGGCAATCAATTTTGAACCCAGCCACTATCCTCACTTTACGAACGGGAACATCACTTTTTCCGATGGCACGCTCCTGGGTGACAAAACTTTCCAGGAAACCCTTCAAACAGATTTCCCTCCCGTACAAAAAAGCAGTTCCTATATCAATTACATTCAGGGGAATCCCGAAATCACCGTGGAAACCAACCTGCAGCAGTTAAAAGCGGCGGGATTCAAGGCGGTGAGGCTCTACGCGTCGCCGCCGGACGTTTATATACTGACGATCCTCGCCGCGCATAAGCTCAACATGAAGGTCTATCTGGAGGTCGCCGCGCCCGATCTTTCAAAACCTCCCTACGCCACCGGCAGCGACATTCAGGCGCGGCGGCAGGCTCTTTTCGATAACCTGGTGCGTCAGGCCGGCCCCGGGGTGAGCGAAGGGAGCGTCCAGTGTCTTCACTACATAATCAATGCGGTGGGGAAATCGGTATTCAGCGCAACTGTGCCTCTCATATTCATGAGTCATGAGAATCTCGTTTCGCCTACAGTGAATGAGAACCAGACCCTCACGGATGCAAACTGCTCGGTTCCCGAACTGAGGTGGGGTGTGAATCTGATTCGGGCCCTCCTCATTAGGGAATTGGCCGGCGAACCTTTGCCTGCCGTTACGACTCCCATTTTGGCCGGGCAGGTAATCCAGGTATCGCTGCAGGATTATCCCGAAATATCAAAACTCATACAAACGATCCAAAAGGACAAGAACGCCCCGATAGCCTACGACAATTACCCTTTCCAGTGGGGAATCCGATATTTCAATACCATCGACGCCTACATAAACAAGCCCCAGTTCGTTATCCCGAATGCGTATCCGCCGAACAGCAACTGGTATGACAAGTGTATGTTCAACAAAAAGAAGTGGGTTTCGGGCGATCCCCCCATAGCACCGGTCCATACCATTCAGGAAACGGTTCTCAACGCGAAACTGATGTTTTCCCTGAACTGGATCGTCGACAGTGTGAACTGGATCTGGGGCGGTCGAAAGCAGGGGGCAAAGGTCAAACAGATCATGGCCGAAACCGGCTGGCCCACAGCCCAGTATTATCAGAACGGGACAAGGGTAACCGGAAACCTGAACGATGCGAAACAGTATTACGCCGCGGTGAAGACGGGGAATGGCGGGAAGCGGACTTTCATGATGGACAACTGCCCCCTGGTGTACTTCAGTGCTTATGACGAACCGCTCAAGGAATCGAACAAGTTTCCGAACATGTTTTCCGAAAATCATTACGGCATTTACGGCTGGACGGGCAAACCCAAATTCTTCACGGACGCGACGCACAACCCATTGTTGCAGTCCTTCACCATCCTGAGTTTTGTTCCAGGCAATCCGATAGACGGCATTCCAAGAATGAGGCTGGGCGAAACCTTACCTACCGACGCCCGGTACTCGTACAGTCTGGACCGCAGTCCCGGAGTGGATGTCCCGTGGTATGCAGGCGTTAATATCCTCAGCGGAGGCGGCGCTGTCGGGTCGAGTATCTGTTGGCTGCCGAATCCCGACATTTTGCTCTCCAGGGGAGATACCGTTGTCGTCAGTAATCCAACCTCCAAGTACACGATTACACTGCAAACCGGTGACGGGGTGACGGTCACGTATGCGAACCCTAGCGACAAGGGCAATACGGGATCAAATCTTACGCAAATGAGTAACGGCTACGGTTCCTCGTGGAAACTCTGGCTTTCTTACCCGTGGGACCACAACGGTCAACTGAGTCCGACAACAAAAAACCAGAAGGTCTACACGGATTGGTGGGCCGAATAAATCGTAATGTGGCTTACAGGGGCTTGTCCTTAGGGGCCGCAGAACCGCCGGAGCGCGGAGGGAAACTGAAATCGGACTGTGCGCGAGACTCCTGTTTTATGTTTTTCTCCGCGTTCCCGGATTCGGCAGGGTGATAAGAAAAGGTTCTCTGGGGGGGAAACGGGTCAAAATTGCTCATAACATCGCCATTCCGGCTGAAGCCTGAACCCAGATATTTTCCCGACCAATTGACTTAAGGCAAAAGACAATGGACCCCGGCTTTTCGAGGCTGTGTCACAAGACGAAATGTTTCCTATTGTCCCGGTCTGCTCTGAACGGTTTGGGTTTTTGCCCCGGGGCTGCATCCTGCATTCCTGAAAGCATGGGAAGCAATCGCAGTCAAGGCCGAGCGACAGCGAGCCAAAGGGAAGCCTTGATTGGGATTGCTTCCATGCTATGCTCCGGAAGCCGGTGGCCGGGGATTTTTCTCAAAAAACAATTTTGCTTTAAACCGGCTTGACTTCCAAGACGGTATCTAAATCCTGCCGGGGAAATCATGCATCAAAGCATCAACGAATTTTTCTGCAATCCTCTTGAAGCCACCCGGGTAAGGATGCAACTCGTTTGCCCAGTCGGTCGCCTGCAGCACACCCTGTGTATCGATTAGTATTAAGTTGTTCGCAGAGACGCTCGCAAGCTTTACCAGCAGTTTCTTGAATTCTGCCAATGCCTCCTTGAGGATATCTTCGCCTTGCCAGAGTTTCCATCCGTTGAAATCGAGCGAAGGCTTGAGCCACGGTCCGGCACAGTCAGGAGCGGTCCCGTCGGGAATGGGGAAGTCGTAGCAATGGCAGTATATTGGTACGCCTGAGGCGTATCTGTCGCGAAAGGCAAACAAATCAAGGTACGATGCCTCGACCGCATCCAGTACTTTTTGGAATCGCTCGTCATTGAGCCCAGTCGAGCCGGGGGTGTCAGAATGATCGAGAAATATGCAAAACTGATTGCCCGCGATATCGTTACCGCCGCCGGAGAACAGGATTGCATCCGGTTTGCCGTTATTCCTCCAGTTCGATGGATCTTGCAGACTTTCGATCATCCGTTGCTGTTTGGGCAACGACATTTCATCGGTGGTTGCATCGCCGTGATGTGACAAGTTCAGGATGACCGGATTAGGTTTTCCCATCGATCCCAACTGGGCGATTACGTCGGTATTGACCAGGGGCAAGCCATTACCGGCAAGCGGGTAATCAAACCATGAATCGCCATGGGCCAGCATAACAAGTGGATCGGACCCAATTGACGCACCGGCGGCCTCCAGCCCGGCAATCGTGCTCTGATGTGACTTTGTTCGATCGGCAATCTCCTTGTTAATCGAATCACGCATTTGTTGATTAAGCTGGATATCGCTGCTCATAGATTCACCCCCAATAGAGTTTTGAAGTTACTTTGATTGTCACTGTCGTTCATCATCAACTCTGAATCGCCTCCTCGTGAGATAAACTAAATTTTTCAAAAAAATAAAGCGATAGCAACCAGTCGGGCATGCTCTAGCGGGCCATGTCGAAAACGTCTGTTATGATGAAGCTGTCGGTGATGCCTCCCCCGGCTGCGTTAGGCTGTTGAACTCCTGACTTGGACAATCCATACATGGCCTCGATAGTGCGCAGGAGGTTCACGTGTGTGATGCCTTTGCCCTCGTCGTAATCGCCTGCCCTGATATGCGCTCCTGCAATGATCGTGACAATGCGGTTTTGCAAGTCCAGGCAGTACTCCGGGTCCCGTCCCGCACCGGAGCAAGATTTTGGATCTTTTGGATCGACCAGAGGATTTGTCAATCCTCGATAAGATCGCTTGTCATCGTTTTCATCGAAGGTAAGAATGAGAAGGCTGTTGTGATTCTTGGCCCACCGGTAGTAGGAATCGATGTTTTTCCGCAGCCAGAGATCGCCCGCCGGGATACTGTCCTCAATTTTACCGTTGTGCATATCATTTTTAAGGTTTGGAATAACGAAGGCAACTGTCGGCAGAGTCTCATACCGTGAGGGATCGGAAGGAAATTCCTTGAAACCGAGGTTCGAGGAAGTTGCAGGAGAATCGCCGTTGGGTACATTGGCAAAGCTAATCCAGGGGACATGCTTGCGGGCATACAGACTATCTTTGTCTTCATCCACAATGGAACCGACCTTGGGCAAGCCCTCGGAGTATCCTTTGAACGACAGGCCTTTTTTGATCAATTGTTCGCCAAGGTTTCTCGCGGTAAAAGGATAGTTCGGATTGTTCTTTTCAGAAGGAATATCGTCGGAGAAGCCGACGGTCTGATTATCTCCCGAAAACAACCAGAAGTAATTGCCCTGGCTGTAGTGCTCTTCTCCATACATCTGCGTCAAGTTGGCCCCCTCGACTTTTAACACATTGTTGATATAAGGCGCCTTCGGGTTGCCGATGATCTCTTCGTAGTTTTTGTTTTCTTCGACAACGATCACTATGTGGTCATAGACTGGAAGACCGGAGACCCAAGTGGGCGCGGAGGCATTTGGCTCAGGCGACTGTCCGCCACAGAGACCGGAGCGGCCCATAAGCGGGCAGGACAAAACAAATACCGCAATGATGAATATAGCACGCCTCATAAGAGCCTCCTTTGTCCCTTTCGATCGGTTATTTACTCATTTGCATATTTTTGTTGCTTGATTATTACGAAAATATGATATTTCGGGACATGTCGTATGAAGATGTCATCGAGGGCAGGCGTATACCGCTTGAGGGGAGCATTCCACATCATTTTGTACTCCTTTATGTCGTATGAGGTCACCACTAGGGGGCAACTGAATGGCAAAATTTCGAGTGGAGGAGAATTATCCCCTTGCATCCCTGACAACTTTCAATCTGGGCGGTCCGGCCAGGTATTATGTGTCCGTGAGAACCGAGGCCGGTTTTCTTGAAGCCCTGAACTTTGCGAAAAGCCGGGATATCCCCATTTTCATCTTGGGTGGGGGAAGCAATATTCTTGTAAGCGACAGAGGTTTTGACGGTCTTGTCATCCGCAACGGGATAAGGGGGGTCACAAACCGTACAGACGGAGGCTCCGCATTTGTCCACGTTGGAGCGGGAGAGGATTGGCAGGAATTTGTCGACTGGTGCATCTCTGAAAACCTGCAGGGAGTCGAGTGCCTCGCGGGCATTCCAGGCACCGTTGGGGCCGCTCCGGTGCAAAATATAGGAGCCTATGGCCAGGATGTTTCCGAGACGATCTTTGAAATCAAGGCGATTGAGGTCGATACGGGCAAACCTGTCCTTTTCAAAAATGAAGTTTGCGGCTTCGGGTATCGGGCGAGCATTTTCAATTCCACCTCAGATGGGCGGTACTGCATTACCGGTGTCACGCTCAAGCTCAAGAAGAACGGAAAACCGCCCATCACGCACCCGGACCTCGCAAACCGCCTCAAAGAGGCTCGCAAATTCACGATACGGCATGTAAGGGACAGCATCATCGATATCAGAGGCGGCAAAGGGCTCCTGGTGCGCAAAGGCCACGAACGCTTCAGGTGTGCCGGTTCTTTTTTCAAAAACCCTGTCCTGCCTGCTGAGAGGGCCAGGGAGATAGAAGAGGGGTTGCAAAGTCCCGGTGCTTACCGGTCCTGGCCGCTGGGTATTGGCGAGGTAAAGATTGCAGCGGCCGGCCTTATCGAGGGCGCCGGATTCAGACCGGGATACCGGAAAGGCAATGTTGGGCTGTCGCCGAAGCATGCCCTTGTCGTTATCGCCCACAGTGGAGCTACAGCGCAGGAAGTCATTGAATTTACGGAAGAGATTCAGGAGAAGGTGAAGGAGAAGTTCGATATTCTTCTCAGACCGGAGATACGTCTGGTCGGTTTTGCACACTCATGCCCGGGGGGACGCCTCCTTAGTTCGGCCATATTCGATCTGCCCGATAAAGACGCTTCTCCACAACGCAGTAAAGCCCTTCGCCCGCTCCCGCCGGTTTAAAGACTACTGACAGCGAGACTAACAATAGCCGTAGGTCATCACATAAGTTCGCCGGGCGTATCCAGTGAACGGGGTGCGGAAAATTTGCTTATTTCCGCGTTATGTTATATTTAACACAATGGTTTTCAGCTCCGCGGTCCCCCGGAGGCTTTGTTCCGGCTACCGTAGGGTCCGAAGACAAACTCTTAATCGTGATGAGATCTTGAGATGAGAATAGGACAATATTCTTTCGAAGAATACCTGAAAATGGTGAAGTCTTTTCACGGCTACGCCGCGCCCGGTTTAGCGGCCGCAGGGGTCATGGTGGATCTCGCCCTTGGCCGTCTGCCGAGCGGAGTGTTGTTTGAGGCGATTTCCGAAACGGGAAACTGCCTTCCCGACGCCATACAACTGCTCACGCAATGCACGGTCGGAAACGGCCGGCTGAAAATCATCAACCTGGGGCGGTTTGCATTGAGCCTTTATGACAAGGGCAGCGGAAAAGGGGTTCGCGTCTTTATCGATGCTCAAAAAGTTCGACCCTGGCCGGAAGTGGAGGCGTGGCTTTTCAAACTCAAGACGAAGCATGAGCAGGATGGCCAACTCCTTTTGAAGCAAATAAGGCAAGCGGGGCCGGAACTCTACGGAATCGAGACCGTCCTCGTCCAGCCCCAATTCCTCGGCAGGCGCCGCAAGATTGGCGTTGGATGCTGTAAGCTGTGCGGAGAGCCCTATCCGGCAGAGGATGGGGAAATCTGCCGGGCATGCTCGGGGGAGACCCCTTACCTGGTCCCGGGCGCAGGGCGCCTCGGGCGGATCTTTGCCAAACCGGCCCTGGGCGCCGTGTTTTTCCGGGATGCCGTTGGGAAAACGGCGCTGCAAGACGACCTTCCGCAAGATGACCTGACGATGATGGCGCCGGGAAAAAACAAGTAAGAGGTTTTTCCCGAGAGCGCAAGCGCGTGCGCGCCAAACTCCCGGCGCCGACGCGTTTGGCGACTTGGCAGGCGGCCCTGCGGTCTCATCGCCGCACCGGGTTGCATAGGGCGGGTTGGGTGGGCAGTGCCCCATAAGCGCTCAAATGACCAGGTCGAAGCATTCAGGGCCGCTATGCAGTTTCGAAACTGCCCTCCTATGTAGGTAGCGTCAACATGACTTCCAACTGAACCGGACCGTATCTCCGGGTCTGATCCCATTCCCGATAACAATAGATCGTAGATGTTCCGTTTCCCGGCATTGCAGACAATGATGAGTGTTGACTGCAAGTCGATGTGACGGGGACTTTTCCGACAGCGGCGCCATATTCCCTCATCGCCCAAATAGTCCTAAAGAGCGCGGCTCGCCCCTCCGATCTACAGGAAGGGCGTTTGAAGACTTGTAGCCCAATCTCCATGATTGAATGAAATGTCTGCCGGTAAGGCTGCGTGCTCGCTCCAATGCGGTGGGGGGGAGCATGGATCCCGGCGGCTGCAAACCTGTCGCCAAAGCTCAAGGAGAGGCCAAAATGAAGTATCGAAAAAGGATTTTGGGTGCGAGCGGACTGCTGGTCGCGATGATGTTTTTTTGGGCATCGGATGCGGGCGCTTTTAGCTTTCAGGCATCGGAGAACCTTGAATTCAAGGTCCCGTTGAAATCGTTGGGGCTTACTGAAATGCCTGCCGCTCCCGCGTTCCTTCTGCAGGGTCTGGGAGGGGATTTCTATCCGGTTACCGTTCGGGAGGCGGCCGCAGGCAAAGATTACATCGTGTGCGAGGTCACGGAAAAAGTGCCGTTGGATTCTTACGCGCTGGTTTATCAGACAGGGAGGGCCATGGTTGAGACCGCTGAGACCGTCTGCGTTTTAGCTCCGGCCGTGGAGCGTGTGACAGTCCAGGGCGCGCAGATCAGGCAAGGCAACAGCGTAACATTGAGTGGCATGAATTTCGGCAACGCTCCCGGGGTCCGAATTCAATGCAATCTATTCGACGATGGAGTCACCAAAACGGCCTCTGTTCCATGCTCGCTTCTCGGCGAGGCCTCAATGGACTCAACGACGGGGTTGAGCGAAGTAACGGTGCAGATCCCTTCGCTCGGAGGAGCACTACCGCAGAATGCGGTATTCATGGTCAGCAATAAGTTCGGAACGGGAAGCGCGCTTTATGATGCGGCGAAAGAGCGTGCCGGACTCAGCCAGGCCAGAGGCACGCTTGACAGTTGGAGACCCCATTCCACCGAGTTTCTCAAGCAGGACAATGTGTGGGAGTATCTGGTCAGGGGTATTGCCAGTGAGTGGCTGAAGCAACAAGCCGTTAAAATATTCTTGCTTTTTTCCGATTTCAGCAAACAGGAATACCACCACGATCTTTATATGTGGGATATTTTCTATTGGACTCAGGACGCGTTCGGCCAGCCGGTTCTTGCATCGGGCGTGCTGCTCGTGCCTACGAAAACCACGCAAACTCCGTTCCTCAGCTTTCAGCACGGAACCATGCTTACGAAAAACGAAGCCCCAACAAGAGCGGACGGGGCGGAGCTGGGGTTTGCGGTCACGTTTGCGGCCGCCGACGGCTTTGCGGTTGCAATGATGGACCATCAGGGAATGGGGGAGGCGGCCTTCGACCCCACGAACGTTGCCAAAAGGCGGCAGATACAGCCGTACTGCCAGGGGCACACTCTTGCCATTGGAGCAGCGGACATGATGATCGCCTCCAACGTGTTTCTGCAGAAGTTCTATACTCAAATAAAATTGAGCAAGCTGTTCATCACAGGTTACTCGGAAGGAGCATACGCTACCCTGGCATTGCAGCGGGAACTTGAAACCAACGCCAAGGATTATCAGCAACTTCCTTCTCTTGTGGCAAGCGGTTGCGGGGACGGTCCCTATTCGCTGGCGAAGGTGATGCTCGAAAAGTTGCTCGCCGATCAACCCTACCCCGTTCAATACTTTGCACCGCTCAGCCTGGTGGCTATGAACAAGACTTACTTCCCGAACTCGTCCACCTCGACGTACATGAAATTCCCTTATGACGTTACTGTCGGAGAGATGATCAACGGCTATTTCAAGTCTGACGATGTCAGTAGATTCATGCCGGATTCTGAAATACCTCCCAAACAGATATTGCTGCCCCAGGTAATAGCCCAGATACGTGAAGGGAAGGGGCCAATTTACCAGGCCTTTGCGACTAACGATCTGGCCGGGCTAAACGGCGACAAAACATGGAAGCCCAAAGCGCAACTTCGTCTCTATCATGGCGTAAATGACGATTGTGTGCCTTTCCAGAATTCCAGGGAAGCCTACGATTACTACCATGGTCTGGACATCAAAGCCCCCATCACCGTGAACCCGAACGATCAGATATGGATCGACCCAACACCCTTTGGGATCACCTACCACCAGGTTTACGCCCTCTTCGTAGTAGGCAATATCTGGAACTGGTTCCATGGCCTGGTTGGCGGGAAGTAACATGGCCAATCGGGCTGCCCCGCGGTCCGAAACGAAAGTCAAGCAGACGATCGTCTGCTTGACTTTCCGCAGTGTCTCTACCCCAAGGCCCTCACAACCTCGTCCGTCGACAGAACCGCATGTGCGAGAAACGCAAAGTTGATAAGCGCCGCCATATAGCCGTTGTCGATGAATACCACTGCGGTGTCGTTCCTGTTAATATTTACGGCCCTCATCCTTCCTTACGCGGCCCGTGCCACCTCGATCACCTCCCCCTTGATGAACGCGAGCAGGTCCTCGTTGATCCGGTCCTTGAGCGTCGTGCACATGCCATGCGGGGCGCCCGGATAGATTTTCAGCGTGGCGCCTTTGACGATCTTGGACGAGAGCAGGGCCGATGCGCCGATCGGAACAATCTGATCGTCGTCGCCATGAAGGATCAGGGTCGGCACATCAAATCTTTTAAGGTCCTCGGTTAAATCCGTCTCGGAAAACGCCTTGATGCAGAAATACGAGGCGGGAAAGCCGGCCATCATCCCCTGGAGCCAGAATGACTCGCGAACGCCTTCAGAAATCTTTGCGCCCGGTCTGTTGTAGCCGTAGAACGGCATGCTGAGATCCTTCCAGAACTGAGACCGGTCCGCAAGGACATTGGCGCGTAGCTGGTCGAAGACTTCGATCGGCAAGCCGCCGGGGTTTGCCGCCGTTTTCAGCATCAGCGGCGACACCGCGCCGATCAGCACTGCCTTGGCGACGCGCTTGGTGCCGTAGCGTCCTATATAACGAGCGACTTCGCCGCCGCCGGTGGAGTGGCCGATGTGGATCGCCTTCTTCAGGTCCAGCGCTTCGACGAGCGTCGCGAGGTCGTCGGCGTAGGTATCCATGTCGTTGCCGTTCCAGGGCTGACCAGAGCGGCCATGGCCTCGGCGGTCGTGTGCGATGCAGCGGTAGCCGCGGGAAGCCAGAAAGAACATCTGGTCTTCAAAGGCATCCGCGCTTAGCGGCCAGCCATGGCTGAAAACCACGGGTTGTCCTCTGCCCCAGTCTTTGTAGTAGATCTGTGTGCCGTCTTTGGTAATTATCGTGGGCATGAAATAAACTCCTTGCTTCAATCAAAAGCTGAACAAGCGATTGTCTGCCTGGCCATTTCCAAAACAGAACATAAAATAACGATAATCATTGAGCCCTCAGCAACAAGTTATTGAACCTTCAGGATATTCATGTCTGCGCGCTGAGCTTGCGAACTCCGTGGCGTGGGGACCTGACGTGGGGAAAAATGCAAGTGAAAACTCCCCTTTGGTTGAATGGAAACCCGGGAGAGCTGCTAACTTCAGGGTTGTTTCTTCATGCGCCCTGAAAAATTGAGTTTTATCTTATATTGGTGAAGTTTCGGCGCCTGCGGCGGGCGGGAAAGTCACAAAATAGGCATGCCCTCCGGAATCGAAGATCCTGCGCCGGTTCGGCCGGGTTTGAAATATGCCGCTCAAGGTGGGGTCAGATCTAAGTGCCCAAGGGCCAATCCAGAGTGCAAGATGCTCGAAAGCCGCTCCAAACTTTTCCGATCCAGCTCTTTTACTATGCTGAAAGGGATCGTTTCGGGCAACCCCGTGCGGCACCGAAGGATCGTGAAAAATAGAACTTAAGTTTTGGATATATTTGAAAATTTATGATCTGTGAGTAAACTTAAATGAGGCCGTGATCGTCCTATAATTTAGTACGAAAAATGAGCAAAGAGCATTTGCCGAGGGAAGGGGGTACTACGATGAAATCGTATCGAACATTGAAGATAGCTGTGGCCGTGTTGATGGTTTTCGGGATGCTTGGCATGGCGGCGCCGGCGCTTGCAGCCCATGGCGGTGGCGGAGGCCACGGTGGCGGCGGAGGCTTCCACGGTGGCGGCGGAGGCTTCCACGGTGGCGGCGGAGGCTTCGGCGGTGGTGGTCATTGGGGTGGTGGTGGTTACCACGGCGGCCACTGGGGTGGTGGTCGCTGGGGCGGCGGCTGGAGTGGCGGCGGCTGGGGTCCCGGTTGGGGATGGGGTCTGGGTTTAGGCCTGGGCTTGGCCTACCCTTACTACTACTATCCTTATTACTACGGATATCCGTATAGTTCCTATTACGGTTACCCGTATTACTAGGCGACTTGGGCCTTGGCTTCTCCGTTCCGCAGGGGCCTGCCAAGGCCTTGGTTCGATAAATGGCAAGGTCTTCGGATGTGAGCTACGCCAGGGCATCTTTGGCCATATCTACGAAGCGTTTGAAAGTCATGGGCTCCTGGGCCGCTCCGCGGCAGGAATACCAGCATCGGGCGCAATCGGACGGTTTGAAAAAGTCTCTGCGCCACTCATGGAAGGAACCCGCTACGGGGTGGTCCGAACAGCGCTTGACCATCCCATCGGGAGTGACCTGAATCCAGTTCAAGCCCGCCGTACAGCCGGGGATGCCTCCGGACTCGAAGAATTCGGGGATTCTGTCCAGATAGTATTCGCCGGTGGTAAGATTACCGTGGCTCCTCTTGAGCTGCTTGAGCTCGTCGACGATACTCTTGACGCATTCCAATTCGTCCGTATCCGGCATATGGGTTCGATTGTTCGTGCGCCAGCAGTTGTAGGTGCTTACGGAAACATTGATATCCATATCCGCGGCATGCTTTATGATCCGCGGGACTTCCATGTAGTTTCCGCGCTTCATGACCACGTTGAAGCATAATTTGACGCCCGCGGCTCTCAGTTGAGGCGCAACCGAGAGAATGTGTCGTGTAAGTCCGGGAAGGCGGCGTCCCTCATCGTGCCTTTCATCCAGATAATCGAGAGATATGGAGAACTCATCGAGGCCGGCCTCCCACAGCTCCATGCCTCTTTCAAAGGTAAGCAGCCATCCGTTGGTAATGAGGGATATAAAAAGAAAACCGAAGTTTTGGCGCAGGGATGCTATGATTTGAGCGAGATCTTCCCTTAAAAGCGGCTCTCCCCCTGTGAGGCTTACCGAGAGCGGGTTGAGCTTTCTTACGATGGGTACGTAGTCGCTCAGTTCTGCAGAGGTCTTCTCCTTCCAGTAGTCGCAAAAATCGCAGCGGGCATTACACCTCTTGGTCACTTCCAGATTGATGTTGAAAAGACCGCCCTTAAGCAGGTAACCAAAAAATTTGAGGCCCCCAACGGCCATCTCCGAGGGAGCCATTCTGCGCGACATTCAGTCCTCCTCGTCGTGCCCTGCCGTCAGGAGTTAGTGGGCAGGGACGCAGCATTTCGAAACCATCTGATAACCAAGGTATGCTAGCGCATTTCCACGCGGATTTCACCCGAAAAGAGCCTCGAAGAAGCTGCGGGACAAATCCAAGCATGAACTAAACATATGATTTTGTAGTGGTGCGCTTTTCCGTGCGTTATTTCTCAAGATTCAGGCGATTGGGTTTTTACTGGGACATCAAGGGTTGTTGCCACTCAGATTTGGCATGGAATGGTCCGCCCTATTGTTTGCACAGGCATCGCCAGCACGGTTCCACCATCCGCCGCCAAGCGCCATAAATAGAGCCGCACTATCTGCAAAACGGTTTGCCCGGGCCTGCGCAAGGTTTATGACGGACTGCTGCCAGGCCTGCTCGGCGATGAGCATTGTCGGAAGGTTAACATAGCCTAATTCCAACTGTCTCCGTGTCAGGTCGAGGGTCCTTTTGGCGGCTCGTTCCGCATCCACCGCGGCCTTCAGGGCATTTGCGTCCGCCTCCAGCGCATGCAATGCATCGGCCACGTTCTGGAAGGCGTTGATTACGGTGCTGCGATATTGCGCCGCCGCCTGGTCCAGGCCGGCTTCGGCGGCGCGTTTTTTGTGCAGCAGGGTGCCGGCGTCAAAAATAGTCTGCGTCAGGTTGCCGGTAAAACCATAGAAAGTGTTGCCGGGAACGAACAGTTGACTGATCTGAGTCGATGTCCCGCCCATGTTACCGGTGATGCTGATCTGGGGCAGCATGTTGGCGACAGCGACGCCGACCAGGGCGCTTGCCGAATGCCACTGCGCCTCTGCGGCGCGCACGTCCGGGCGTTGTTCCACCAGCTTGGAAGGCAGGCTGAGCGGCAGTTCCCGCGGCAAGCGCAGGGCGTCCAGGTCGAATGTCTCCTGCATCTCTTCGCTTGGAAAGCGACCGGCAAGGGCCGTCAGCAGGTCGCGCGTGAGCGCCAACTGCTTTTCCAGAGGCGGCAGGCTTGCCTTGACCTGGGCCAGCGCCGCTTCCTGCGCGGCTACGTCGAGTCCCGTAGCGGAACCCAGCGCGAGGTGCCGGCGCTGAGTATCGAGCAGTTGAGTTGCCACTTCGATGATTCTGTGCGTCGCCGCTATCTGAGCGCGCAGCGAGGCTTCCTGTACGGCCGCAGCCGCAACGTTGGAGGTCAGTGTCAGGTAAGCCGCTTCAAGCTGGAAGAGTTGGAACTCGGCCAGCGCCGCCAGAGATTCCACCTGCCGCCGGTTCAGGCCGAACACGTCGGGCATGTAGCTCACGGTTAACTGAGCGGTATACAGCGAAAAGTATGCTTCACCCGAGGTTAGCGTGGGGGCGATTGTTTCCGTGGCGTTTTTTTGGCCGCTGGCCGAACCGTTGGCCTGGACAGTGGGATAAAAAAGACCCCTTTGAGCGGCGACATTCTCGTGAGCCTGGCGCAGCGCCGCCTTCGCCGAGTCGATAGTCGGATTTGTTTTAATCGCCTTTTCGATCAGGCTGTTTAGCGGCGGTGACTCGAACAAAGCCCACCATTGTTTCGGAATATCCATGCCGCTTACGAAACGCTGTTCTTCGCCGCCTGCCACATCCGCCGAAGACGTAGAGGTGAGGGGCTGTGTCGTGTAGCCGGCCTTCGTGGGGACTTCCGGACGATGAAAGTTCGGGCCGACGGTGCAGCTTGAAACCAGTGCCAAAACTGAAATTACTGCTATCTGGCAAATGCATTTTGCAGACATTTTCAAAGTTTCTCCTGTTTAGGTCCAATATGACTTATTCGACCTATTTTTCTATCGACGTCTCCTCCTGCTTCCTCGCGAGCAGCATTCTGAGCGGCGGCATGACCACCAGCAAAATAACGGGGCCGATCAGCATCCCTCCCACGATCACGGTGGCAAGCGGACGCTGCACCTGGCTGCCGATCCCTGTGGAAAGCGCAGCCGGAAGCAAGGCGATACAGGGACACAGCGCCGTCATGAGCATCGGCCGCATGCGCTCCCGCGCTGCGTGGAACATCGCCTCATATCTGTCCATGCTGGTGCTTGTCAACCGGATCTGGTTGTAATAGGTAAACAGCAGGATGTTGTTCATGACTGAGACCCCGAACAGCGATACGAAACCGATCGCGGCGGAGATGCTGAAGTCGAGGCCGCTGATGAAGAGCGACAGCACACCGCCTGCAATCGCAAAAGGTATCCCGGCCAGCACCAGGAAGCTGTCCCGCAGCGAATTGAACAAACTGTAAAGCATCACAATGATCAGAAACAGAGTGACCGGTACGATGGCCTGAAGGCGTTCGGCTGCTTCCTGAAGTTCTCCAAACTCGCCTGCCCACTCGAGCCGATATCCGCTCGGCACCGTGACGTTTTGAGCGATACGCCGTTGCGCCTCTGCAACCGTGCTTCCAAGGTCGCGGCCGCGAACGCTGAACTTGATCGGGATAAAGCGCTGATTGCGCTCGTGATAAATATAGGATGCACCGGTATCCAGTGATATGTCCGCAAGCTCGCTCAGTGGAATATAGGCTATTCCAGTACCTGCCTGGTAGCCCACCTTGATATTTCGCACTGCTTCGATGCTGCTTCGGAACTCGGGGGCCAGGCGGACCGTAAGATTGAATTGACGATCGGCCTCAAGGATTGTCGTCGCCACGTTGCCGTCCAGAGCCGTCTGTATCACCGTGTTAACATCGCCTGCATTTAGCCCGTAGCGGGCCGCTTTTTCACGATCTACCTTAATGTTCAGATTCGGCTGACCAAGGACTCGAAAGATGCCGAGGTCTTCCACCCCTTTGATCCGGGCCATTTCATCGTGAATCTGAACCGCGATCCGCTCCAACGTCGCCAGGTCGGGACCGATAACCTTAACGGAATTGGCGCCCTTGACACCCGACATGCCCTCTTCGACGTTGGTCTGTATGTATTGCGAGAAGTCGAAGGTAATGCCCATGAACTCCCTGGAAAATTCCGCCTGCAAATCCCGAATCAATTTCTCTTTGGTCATGCCCGAGGGCCATTGGTCCAACGGCTTGAGAAAGACGAATACCTCGGCGTCGCTGAACCCGCCGGTGTCGCTGCCGTTATCCGGCCTGCCATGCTGAGAGATCACGGTGGTGACCTCCGGGTGGCGCAGGATTATTTGCCGCATCTTTGTTACCGTCGGCATCGCCGATTCAAGCGATATGGTCGGGGGCATCACTGCATGGATATCGAGATTGTGTTCCTCAAGGGCCGGCAGGAACTCCGTTCCGAGCCGCGGGACCAATAAGCCGACCGCCGCCAGGAAAGCGATTCCGATTGCGACAACGGTCCCCGGATTTCCGAGCGCCCGACGCAGGACGGGAGTGTAGGCCGCTCGCAACGCTCTCACTATGATCGTCTCGGTTTGCTCGGCATATTCGGGCAGCAGGACTGAGGCAAGCGCGGGAGTGATCGTAAAAGTTGCAATCAGCGCCCCGGCCAGTGCATATGCGTAAGTCCTTGCCATGGGACCGAAAATCTGTCCTTCGACGCCTTGCATGGTGAACAGCGGAATGAAGGCCGCGACTGTAATCATGGTGGAAAAGTATACGGCTTTATCCACTTGCACTGTGCTGATGTAGATCATGCGCAACCGGTCGGTCCAGGCCCTGCTCAGACCGGTCGGGTCTTTGCCGAACTGCCCCTCTGCAAGATTTTCGAGAAGCCGCCGTCTCTCTTCTTTTGTTACCTGGGAATTTCGGAATATGTTCTCGACCAGTATCACTGCCGAATCCACGATGATACCGAAGTCGACTGCTCCGGCGGACAGCAGGTTCGCGCCATCGCCTTGAAGCACCATGATGATAACGCTGAAAAACAGGGCGAAGGGGATGTTTGCGCAGACGATGACGGCACTGCGCAGATCGCCCAGAAAAATCCACTGGATGAAGAAAATGAGGAGGCACCCGAACATAAGATTGTGCAGGACCGTATTGGTGGTTATCGAGACCAGCCAGCCGCGGTCATAGAATGGGACTATCTTGACTCCCGGAGGCAGCGTCCCGTCGCTGTTGATCTTCTCGACTTCCGCCTTGACCCGGGCCAATACGGTTTTTGTCTGTTCTGTCCGGTTCATTACCACTATGGCCGTCACCACGTCGTCATCTTTATCGCGGCCGCACATGCCAAGCCTGGGCACATGGCCGACACGGACTCTGGCAACGTCTCTTACCAGCACCGGAAGGCCGTTCGATTGAGTGAGGACGATATCCTGAATGTCACCGACCTTCCAGCCTTGGGTCAAATCGGTGGAACCGCCGGTGTCGATCAGGCCGACGCCGCGGATGTTCACGGACTGCTGGCCGATATTGATCGTGCGCCCTCCCACGTTGATATTGGCGTTGCCTATGGCGCCGACCAATTGGGGCACGGTAATATTGTATGCTTCAAGTTTGTTTAGATCGGCCTCGACTTCGAATTCCTTGGTCGTACCGCCCCAGGCGTTGACCTGCACAATCCCCGGGACCGACAGCAATCGGCGTTGCAGGATCCAGTCCTGAACCGTGCGAAGATTTGTGAGACCGAAATTCGGAGGCCCGACCACCTGGTACCGAAAGATTTCGCCGACAAGACTCGATCCCTGGATAGTGGGGCTCACATTGTTGGGAAGACTAACCCTTTGCTGTAGGCTGAGCGCCGCCTGCGTGTACGCGAAGTAGTAATCGACTCCGTATTTGAAGGTTACGCGGACGAAGGAAAGCCCATAAAACGAGGTCGAGCGGATGTTATCGACTCCGGGTGTGGCGGCAAGCCCAACCTCCATCGGGATCGTGTAATAGCGTTCCATCTCTTCGGCAGTCTGGCCGGAAGCCTGGGCGGTGATTTCAAGGATCACAGGGGCCGGGTTCGGGTAGGCCTCTATGTTGAGCTTCGAATAAGCAAAAAAACCGCCGCCGATAAGAACGAGCAGGCACATCAGGACAATCGTACGGCGGGTCAGCACGAACGCTAGAACCGACTTCAGCATGGGCTACCTTTTCAAAGCTCTATAGGTCAAATAGGACCTATTGGACTTATTGTTCCATCCGCTCTCTGATGAAAAGCATCCGGAGAGGCGGAACGACCACCAGCAACATAATTGGACCGATAAGCATCCCTCCCACGATCACGGCTGCCAATGGGCGCTGCACCTGGCTGCCGATGCCGGTGGAAAGCGCGGCCGGGAGCAATCCTATGCAGGCGGAAAGCGCCGTCATGAGCATGGGCCGCATACGCTGTTCAGCCGCGTAGAACATGGCTTCGGTGCTGTTCAGGCTGGCACGGGTCTGCCTGACCTGGTTATAGTAAGTTATCATCAGGATGTTGTTCATGACCGAGACCCCGAACAGCGATACGAAACCGATCGCGGCGGAGATGCTGAAATCGAGGCCGCTGATGAAGAGCGAGAGCACACCGCCTGCGATGGCAAAAGGTATCCCCGCCAGCACCAGCAGGCTGTCCAGCAGCGAATTGAACAAACCGTAAAGCATCACGACTATTAGAAACAGGGTAACCGGCACGATAGCCTCAAGGCGTTTGCTCGCTTCCTGAAGTTCTCCAAACTCGCCGGCCCATTCGATCCGATATCCGTTCGGCGCCTTGACGTTTTGCGCGATGCGCCTCTGCGCCTCTGCAACCGTGCTCCCAAGGTCGCGGCCACGAACGCTGAACTTGATCGGGATATAGCGCTGATTGCGCTCGTGATAAATATAGGATGCACCGGTATCCAGTGATATGTCCGCAACTTGGCTCAGTGGAATATATGCGGCCCCGGTGCTTGTTTGATAGCCGACCTTGATATTGCGCACCGCTTCGACGTCATTGCGATACTCGGGCGCCAGGCGAACTGTCAGGCCGAATTGCCGGTCTGCCTCCAGAACCGTAGTCGCCACCGCTCCGCCCAAGGCAATTTGCGCCACTGTGTTCAGATCTCCGGCATTGAGGCCGTAGCGAGCCCCTCTTGCACGATCTACCTTGATGTTCAGGTTCGGCTGTCCAAGCACTCGAAAGATCCCGAGGTCCTCTACCCCCTTGATCTGGCCCATTTCACTCAGCACCTCGGCTGCAACCCTCTCCAGGACCGCCAGGTCGGGGCCCACGATCTTGACTGAGTTGGCGCCTTTGACACCCGAGAGGCCCTCTTCAATATTGTCTTGTATATACTGGGAGAAATTGAAGTCAACTCCGACAAATTCCTTGGAGAGCTCCGACTGCAGTTCGTTGACCAGATCTTCCTTGGTTTTGCCCCGGGACCATTGATCGAATGGTTTAAGAGGTACGAAGAACTCTGCATTGTAAAACCCGGCGGCATCGCTGCCATCGTCGGGCCGGCCATGCTGGGAAACCGCAGTAATTACTTCCGGGTGGCTCAGGAGGATCTCGCGCATCTTTGTCACCGCCGGCATGGCGGCTTCAAGCGATATGGTAGGCGGCATCGATGCGCGAATCCAGAGGTTGCCTTCCTCAAGGGCCGGCAGGAACTCAGTGCCGAGCCGGGGAATCAGGAGAGCGACCGCCGCCAGAAACAGGATCCCGACAGCCACGACGATTTTCCGGTTGGCAAGCCCCCAGCGCAGAACCGGAGTATAGGCTGCGCGAAGCACCCTTACCACAATCGTTTCAGTTCCACTGAATTTATCGGGGAGCAGGTACGACGCCAGAACCGGCGAGACCGTAAAAGTAGCTATCAATGCTCCAACCAGCGCATAACCGTAGGTCCTGGCCATGGGACCGAAAATCTGGCCCTCGACTCCCTGCATGGTGAACAGCGGAATGAAAGCCGCCACGGTAATCATGGTAGAAAAATATACCGCTCTATCCACCTGCTTGGCGCTTGCATAGATCAGGCGCAGACGATCTGTCCATCGCCCGCCCTTGGTCGGGTCACTCCCAAAAACTCCCTCGGCAAGATCTTCCAGGAGGTGCTTTCTTTGCTCCTTTTCCGCCTGGAAACTCCGGAATATGTTCTCAACCATAATGACGGCTGAATCCACTATGATACCGAAGTCCACGGCGCCAACGGACAACAGGTTTGCATCCTCCCCTCGCGATACCATAATGATGACGGTAAAAAGCAGCGCGAAGGGAATATTGGCGCCTACTATCACGGCGCTGCGCAGACTGCCCAGAAAAATCCACTGGATAAAGAAAACCAGCAGGCAGCCGAAGATGAGATTGTGCAAGACCGTGTGGGTGGTTACCGAGACAAGCCATCCTCGGTCATAAAAGGGAACCATCCCGACCCCGGGAGGCAGCGTCCCGTCTCTGTTGATCTTCTCGACTTCCGCCTTGACCCGGGCCAGCACATCCTTTGTATGCAGCGTCCGATTCATGACCACGATGGCCGCCACCACGTCGTCGTCTCTATCGCGGCCGCACTTGCCGAGCCTTGGCACATGGCCGACACGGACCTTTGCCACGTCTTTGACCAGGACCGGAATGCCGTTGGATTGCGTGAGGACAATATTCTGGATGTCACCGACCTTCCAGCCTTGGGTCAAGTCAGTGGAACCGCCGGTGTCGATCAGGCCGACGCCGCGGATGTTCACGGACTGCTGGCCGATATTGATCGTGCGCCCTCCCACGTTGATATTGGCGTTGCCGATAGCGGCGACCAACTGGGGAAGGGTGAAATTGTAGGCCTCAAGTTTGTTGAGATCGGCTTCGACTTCAAACTCCTTGGTCGTGCCACCCCAGGTATTGACCTGCACAACCCCCGGGACCGAGAGTAACCGGCGCTGCAGGACCCAGTCCTGAACCGTGCGGAGATTGGAAAGCCCGAAGTTGGGCGGCCCGACCACCTGGTATCGAAAGATTTCGCCTACAAGACTCGACCCCTGGATTGTGGGGCTCACGCCGTTGGGTAGATTGACTCTTTGCTGGAGGCTGAGCGCCGCCTGCGTGTACGCGAAGTAATAATCGACTCCGTATTTGAATGTGACGCGGACAAAAGAGAGGCCATAAAACGAGGTCGAGCGAATGGTATCGACTCCCGGGGTGGAGGCGAGTCCTACCTCCATCGGGATCGTGTAATAGCGCTCCATCTCCTCTGCGGAAGCACCGGCAGCCTGGGCCGTGATCTCAAGGATCACGGGCGCCGGATTCGGGTAGGCCTCGATATTAAGCTTCGAATAAGCAAAAAACCCGCCGCCGATAAAAACGAGCAGGCACGTCAGGACAATCGGCCGGCGGGTCAGTACGAAAGCAAGCAGCGACTTCAGCATGGGCTACCTTTTCAAAACTCCCCCTGCGCCCCTTAAAGGGGGAATATAGGTCAAACAAGACCCACTGGGCTTATTGTTCCGGCCGGTTTCCTCATGAAAATCATCTGGACGAATTAATCAGAGCGTTGCTAAGAAAAAGAGCGCCTTCGGAGGCTACCAACTCCCCGGGTTGCAAGCCCTCGACGATCTGGTGGTACCCGTCCTGCTGCAGGCCGAGCTTCACGGTACGTTTGGCGAAGGTCCGGCGGTCGGTGGTGACCCAAACGGTCATTGTGCCGTCGCCCTCCCGGACTACTCCATCGAGTGGGACTGCGGTTGCGCGCACCGAATCGCCCGTGCTGATGACAAAGGTGGCGAACATACCCGGCCGCAGTTCGTGCTTTGGATCGCGGATCTCCGAGCGAACCAGGAGCCGGTGAGTGGTCGGGTCGACGGCGGCCCCGATGGTGGAAACCTTCCCCTCGAACACCTTGCCGGGATAGGCCATTACCTTGACCTTGACCTCCTGTCCCACGTGGAAGAGCGGACTGTCGCTTTCGACAACGTATGCCATCATCCACATGGTCGAGATATCGGCAACCGAGTAAGGAGCAGGCACCGCTCCCGGTTGCACCAGGAGGCCGGGCGCAGCATTGCGGGCCGTTACGCGGCCGGATATCGGGCTGGGCACGATCATAACCGGGTCGATCTTACGCTTGGCCACAATTTGATCGACCTCCGCTTCAGGCTTGCCGAATAAACGGACGGCATTGCGCGCGGCCCTCAAAGCACCTTCGGCGCTTTGCTGGTCGGAGACCGCCTGCTGAAGATCTTTCTGGGAGATCCCCTCCGTCTCATAGAGTTTCTTGGCACGCGCCAATGTGCGGGTGGTCAGTTCGAGCACCCCCGCAGCGGCGATCAGGGTCGATTCGGCCTGGCCGAGGTCCGGGCTGTCTATCGTATAGAGCTTCTGGCCTTTTGCGACTTCATCGCCCAGTTTTGCAAACAGACCTATGATCTTCCCCTGATAGGGCGAAAAGACCTGGACCGTCATGTCCTGGTTGAAGTCGATACTTCCGACAGCTTCCCGCTGGATAGCGAAAGTCCGCTCTCCCACCGGCTCGATCTTGACCGACTTAACCTGTGTTTCATTCAATTCCACACTTGCTGCCGTGAGAGCACCGGTCTGGACGGCACTAGGTTCCCCGGCGCTTCGCTCCGGTCTGGGCGGATTGCCTGAATTCCTGGCCAGGTATATGCCGGTTGAGACTAACAGCGCAGCAGCAATCGCGCCTACCAGGATAGTCCTCCTGTTCAATCGCATAGATAAGCCTCGGTATGGAGTTTGCCTCAGGATGTGGGGCCTCACACGGCGGCCGGAAGCCAGGCAAGCCGCTTGCGAGAAGTAAATCTTATAAGACTTATGCAATAGATACAATTAGGAATAAAACGCGAGGGTCGGTGGGGCGCGAATATATATATGTAAACTAATGATACTGGCGGGAAGACCCACTTTGAGAAGTGGACGGTAATCGGACAGGGTTGTGATATGTTTCCGCAAGATATCGGCATTAATATCGCCGTCAAGAAAACAGGTTCCGACTATATCCAGAGGAGGCGCGCGGACGATAACGGCCCCCGCATGCAAATGGACCAGGCCGCGCATGTACCAGATTACAACGTCTCCGGTTGCAGAATTTTTCCAAAGGATGTCAGGAGACCCATCTGCATCGAAATCACCAATTCCAATGATATTCCAGGGAGGGGGGAGGGTTTCCAAAGCCTCCGCGCCTAAACGGAGCCCCCCTTTCATATACCAGACGACAGTCTCTCCGGTCGCCGGATTCCTCCAAAGAATGTCCGGGCTTCCATCCCCGTTGAAATCTCCGACCCCCACGATGTTCCACGGGCTGCCCAGGTCGGGGACTTTATCCTGAGCCATGACGGACAACCCGTTCATATACCATAGCCGCACGTCACCGGTTGACTTATTCCTAAGAAGAATGTCGGGGCTTCCATCTCCATTGAAATCCCCCACCCCGACGATATCCCAGTTCGGACCAGGGGCCGCATCAAGCTTCTGCTCGGCGACCAGGGTATTTCCGTGCATGTACCAGATCGCCACATCACCGGTTGTCCGATTTCTCCAGAGGATATCTCGGCATCCATCCCCGTTGAAATCCCCGGTCCCGGCGATATCCCAGTTTGGACCGCTCACGAGACCCGTCGCCGCGCAGGAAGAGCACAAGGCCGCCGTGATGAGAAGGACCCAAATTGAGATGAAGCCGCACTTTTTCATATCGATTCTTTTCGAACCTGTCTCCGTAATTTTCGGGTCAGAGAGCAATTTTCACCACGAGGCGCTTTGCTGTCAAGGCAAAATCAACTATGAAAAATATGAAAAGAAGTGAGCGGTTGACAGGCGACATACCGCTCGCCGCTCAATGCCCGCTGCTTTAGTAATATATATGCAACCGAATGCCGTATACCTCGCACGGCCCTCTGTCCATGTTGTATGCGGGATTCCGTATGATCTGAAAGTCCGGGCTGAGTTGGAAGATGAGGTTGTGGAAACTGCAAAGCTGGATGCGGTAGTACGTTTCGAAGACCTGTTCGAAACCGTAGTTCAGCTTCCCGTCTCCCAGGAGAATACCGACCCCGCCGGCAGCAAGATAGTCCTCATGCTCCTTTGACAGACCGTTAACCCCATAGGCAATGCCCAGGACATCCTCCTTCCTGTTCCAATGGCATCCGCTCAGTTGCGCGCCCAGGCTCACAGTCCGGTCGCATTCCGTATATTCCCAGGTTTCGTAATGACCGTCGTTCCAGCCAAGGCGTCCGAAAATACCGGTATTTCCATCGTCTGCCAACGGTTGTTCGAAATTCAATCCAAAACCGTATTTGGTGCCTCCGAGCCTTTCCACCTCCAGAAGACTCGGCACCGTTTTGGTTCTGGTGGCCAGTTCAAGCGCCTCTTCATAATTACCCATCCGGGCCGTGTTACAGTAAGAAAGGAAACGGACTATCGTGCCGGAGTCGTTCAGCTTGTAATCGAATTCGAAATTATATCCTATCTCCTGGAAAGAATCGTCATTCGTATTGAAATTGGCTCCATTCGCGGTATTTGGCTCCCAACCGGCGCCAAATAACACCCTCCACCGCGGCTGATAGAGGGCCGTCTCAAAGATGGCGGTGTAGCCCCTGGTGTTCGATGCGTAGTCCCATGCCGTGTTATAGATGAAATCGTAGTTGAAAAACTGCGTACGGTTATTGTTGGCATAGCGATTGTTGTCAAAATCATCGCTGAGGGCAAACCATCCCGCTTTCACCTCCAGCCTGCTGACCGGCTGCTGCCCCGGCAGTTGGTCCTGTTGCCGTTCCACTTTCTCCATTTCGCCTGAGAGAGGATAATAATATCGGAAATAACTCCTGGCCACGTAAGGGATCTTCGGAAGGTTCGACGACCCGGCCCTTATGACGTCCCCATTGACGTACCCGCCCAATCCAATTCCGTCGCTTATTCCGTATCCCTGAAAAAGCTCGAAATCCAAATAAAACTGCAGATACGGGGTGATTTGCGAACCGAAATAAGCCCCATATGTGTGAGTGATATCATGCCCTAAGCCGTTCCGCCAAGTGAAGCTTTTTGGGCCCTCGTATGGATCGTGAAATGCCGGCGTCCACTGAAACGTGCCGTTGAACTGAGCTCCAATCAGCCTGGGAAACCAATCGGGCAAACCAAACGCCTGGGGGATATTCTCCCAAAGTTTCCACCAATCCACCTCGGTGGTATCCGGCTTCTTAACCTCCGCCTCGGTGATATCGGGCTTCGTATCCTCCGCCCAAAGGTCCGCGTGAACTGCTGTTGCCGCAATAACGATCAAGATTATCCAAACTACCGAACATGCTTTTCTGAAACCCCACATATCGGACTCCTTAGCTCGAACTGATCACCATGGACGGGGTCATCCAGGATATTGGTGAAGTCGCGGAAAGCCCACGGCGTGCACTGTTTCAATGGCAAGGGGGGGTTGCCCGATCCGAGCGCCTCCGATTTGGCGACTAGCGCGCGCTCATAATTCCATCTGCCGACCTCCATCTTTGCAATGCCGGAGGGAAGAGTCTGAACGTAAAGAAAAGGCCATGAACATCCTCCCCATCTTCAGATGGGCTCCAGGCATTCGTGGCCAATTAGTCGATCAGCCGATGTATAAAGCGGCCAATTTTTTCGTTATTTAGCTAGATCACACCTTCATGGTGCTTATATGCAGCCAAAGATTGACACCCTTTTAGCTTGATTCAGGCTTCCGGTCAATATGCAACCTGTATCCGATAAAAGTAAGGCACGGTTGTCTTGAGCATCATTTGGCGGTCCCAAAGGCCTTAAGACATGCTCTGTCGCCGGAGTAGACCTTCGTACTGGAATCATAACTGGCGAGATCATGCCAGGTGCCCTCGGCGCCGGTGTTCGACACGTAGCTTTGTCCCATGAGGACGGTAGAGCGGTCGGTGTGGTTTGATTGTTGACTCTGGAGTGGTATCGGATACTTGTAGCCGGTTGTATCAGTCAGAGTGACCACGACCGAGAAGTTTACAGCCGAAGTTGTGCCGAGAGAAACGGTCACCGGCTTCTTGAGCTTGTGCGTGTAATAACCCGCGGTAGTAAGCGTGCCACTTTCACTAGTCAGACGCGTCCCCCCTACCGGATCTATAACCGGCTCGGTCGAGGAGCTGCCGGTTTGGGGACATTTGTCATAAATTTCGACCGTATACTTAGTGCCCGGATTAACCGTATAGAAGCTGACGGCCCTGATCACTTTTCCCTGGGGGCTGGCCTTGAACACATTGGCCATCGATCCCTTGGTAGAGCCACTCCACCCATAATTCGTCGTCCAACCGAGCGTATCGTACTGATAGGTCCAATTGTACGTTGATGCAGACGTAACATTATTGAAGACATAGGCATTTTTGCTCAGGGACTTATCGTAGTAAGACATCCAGAAATAGCCGCCGTTTCCCCAGCCTGTTCCCCAACTGTTCTTTACAAGGTAAGCGCCGTTGCCTTTAGGCGGAATGCCAAAGTTTTTCTTAGAGAAATTGTCGTCCCATCCGACGACCGCGACGGCGTGACCGTCGCCCTGGTCCGTGGTGTCATTATAGTAGCACTCATCTCCATTTTCTGCCTTCACCAGGTAAGGCGATTTCTGGACGACTTTAAAGCCGACAACAGCAGCAGTAAGTTCAGAATACACCGAATATTTTATGTCAGTCGTGATCGGCTTGCCATTCGAGTCCAGACCCGCGGCAATCAATTGAGCGGAGTTGATGTGGGCGCCCGCCCACGTGCTTGGAGAAGTTGGCGGCAAGGACGTCTGAGGACGCAGATATTGATATGGATATAAATTTTCTGCAAACACTCCATGTCTTGCCATATCGGCAATTGCCATATGCTCATTACCGCCTGCGCAGGGGGGGTTATCGAAACCATGCGTATCGATAATAAACTGCTCCGAGAAGTCCGTCACAGCAGCAGGCATAAGGCTGGATTCTACCGAAGCAAGCGCCGCAAATGCCCAGCAACTGCCGCAGTGGCCCTGGTTCCTCACCGGGGTGACCCGGCCTTGGGTGACCAGGTCGAAACGCGTTGGATACGTGCCCCCGCTTAAAGCGTGCAGATATGAAAAATCGATCGGCGAGGGTACGAGTCCCGTGTCATATTCATCTTCAAGTACAATGTTCAGCGGTGTCCCTGTAAGCTCGGCAGCTTCTTTCTGCGCCATGTATTCCAGAAACTGGGGGTTCACCGGGGCCGCTTGACCAGTTTCCTCCGCCCAAACCGCGGTGGTGGACAAAGCAAAAAGAAAGCTCAGAACAATCAGGGCAACTACGGTCGCCCTATACCCTCGAACACCGGTGGAACACGATCCACGACGTTGTAATTTCATCTTTTTATTCTCCTAATTGGTTGTTACAGTTAAAAAAATTCGGACCGTCTTTGTGGATTGTCCGGAAAGGACTGCGATAAATTGCAATAAAGCCAAATGGAGCCCCGATCATTTACGACGATTTTGCGTCTTCCGCAATAGAACTATCTCTTTACGGGCTGGATAGCCCATCGACAAAAACGGCGGTCTTTGCGGTGCTCTGCAAGCTCCCCGCATCGGTAACGGTCAATTCCTGTACTGCCTTGCACGAAGCTTTAGGGAGATAGGAAATTGAGCGCACCTGCGCGATGTATAGTGCCGACATTACAACCATGGTCAAGGGGTATTTTAGGGGGTAAGAATTGGGTAGTAGTCTGATTAATCGGCTAATTATTAGTATATATGCCAATATGTTAACATTAATCAAGCAAAGGGTGGCAGACACAGGAATCACTTGTGGCGCGCGCATTACGGCACATCCGGGATTTTCTAACAAACCATGATTTCCATCTTTGGTGTACACCGATACAATGACACACATTCTAATCTTGTAATTCTTGATCTTATCAACCCCTGTCCATTTAAACCCGGTTCGGGAAATAGCCGAAGCGAGATGGATACTGAGAATAATGATGGGGATGAAAGTTTCTCCCGGGGGTGGCGCACACCCGAATTAGATTTTGTCTTTGCCGAAGGTTCGATTCCCATTCTCGAGGAAAGCAGCTTTTTGCAGCGTCTGTAAACGTCGATCGCACTTCCATTCCGGCCAAGCCTTTTCCGACGTGTTATGAAGAATTCAGGCGCCGGCCACAAGAATAGATTGTGAATTGAAAACCGTCCCGGGAGACTTTCGGAGGAGCTGTCAAGCCCTGGAGCGGCCGCCGCTGCAACTTTCCTGTCTCGAAAGCACTCAGGGGTCTTGCAAACATCTTGCAAAGTAGTAATAGATAGCCACGACGATGAGTTGATGCGCAAAGGCCAGGGGAATGGGAATAAGGACCCGATCGAAAATTGCCGGCGGAAGATGGTCATATTCAAGTCAGATAGCCGTTTCGGTCGCATGCGGGGTTGATTTCGGGAGATCGGGGTTTCAACGGCCGGGAGAGATTATTAAATTGAACAAGTCCGAATTACGCGTAATCATTGGTGGGCCGGCGTCTCACTCTTCGGCGGGCCGGCATGGCTTTGGAGTGGCTTAGAGATTCGGTTTGTTCGGTGTTGTAATGGGGTCGGAAAATATGACATATGTTAGAGGGCTTCTATCCTGGGCAGTATGGGCGATACTGGCTTTTTTCTCCCCGGTTGCGACCGCGGCGACTGCGCCTATCGACCGCGAGCTCTATGCCCAGCTTCTCAAATTTCGAACCGACAAAAAAATCGTCGAAGTGGATGGCGTGCCCTGCATGAAAATATTTCTACCGCCCGGGCAGTCACTGAGCTACTTCTGTCGTTTCGTGCCATACTTCGACGGCAACTTTGACTTTTATCGCCAGCGGATCGCTCTCATAAACCGCCTTGAACCGATGGCGGTGATTGACGGCACCGATGAATTGAGCACGAACGTGAAATTCATCTATGTCCCGCTCAATTTTTCCATACGCCCACAGATTCTGCCGGAGCGGATCGGCAGTATCTCTCAATCGCCTCAATTCCTGCTGATCGACGTAGGCCAGCAGTGCCTGGGGCTTTATGCCTATGGAAGATTGACTCACCAGTTTCCGATTTCATCCGGTAAAAATGGAACGCCTGCGAAAAAGTTCGTCATCTCATCCAAAGAACTTGACCACTACTCGACGAAATACGACTATGCCTGGATGCCGTATTCATTGAGACTCTTCGGGGATTATTTCATCCACGGCGGCATTCTCCCCAGCTATGCCGCTTCCCATGGATGCATCCGGATGATCTATGAAAATGCCGTTTTCGTGTACAATTGGGCAAAAGTCGGAACGCCCGGCGAAATAGTCAACGGAACAGCCTCAAAGCAAAAAGACGTTGTTCCGGGCAAGGAGGCAGCAGCTACCGAGGAACCGGATATAAAAACACTATACTGACTTGAGATTGCGCCCTGAAACAGCAATACCGGGTTTTGGGGCACGCTCGCCCGGAATTGCTCGGAGTGGGCTAATACCAAGTTGCGTCAATCTGGTAGGGATTGCAGGTTGGAACCCCCCTTTCCTAAAGGGGGGCAGGGGGGATTTCTTGAATGAAGGCCGGTGAATGTCGGAAGTACGTCATAAAGGATGGCAAATTAATGTGAACCTTTAGAGATGAGGTAAAAAATGCTTAAAGCTAATATTATGAGCATATGGAATGATCTTAACATATACATTGAAGTGGCATCACTGACGGCATTGGAGAACCGTTTAACCACCCCATTATCCATAATGGATGAAAGAGTTGAATATGCTTTTCCATCAATCATATTAGGTCCGGATGGCCCATTATTAAATAGTATTTTTATTGTAACCGCGAGTTACTTGTCAGAAGTTCGCATGCACGCAGACAAACATGAATTTGATATTGTAAATTTTAAATCAGTTATCAACTACAAGTTTGAATTTTGGGAACAATCAATATCGGATTCCGATGAATCACTTACAGCTTATGAAATAGCAACTATTACTCTTATGCACAACGCGAGTGGAAATTGTGGTACCCAGATATATTACGCCGGTTTAAATCGTTCCGAGTGGGTGAATTTAGTTGTGGAAGCTATTCCGGTGAGACTGCTGGTCAATACCTGAGGGCAAATGGAATGTTAAGCTTCACGGAATGGGGGCCGGCTTGGATTTATAGCAAGACGGGGTAGGGCCTGACTCGTATTCAGGGCCTTCCCCGATTTGTTTATTTTCTACTCGAACCCCTGTTGTGCTCTGCATGCCGGAAGCAGTTGCCGGTTGAGATTTGTGAGTTTAAAGCGATGGTTTCAAGGCCGAAAAGCCGCTTTTAAGCCTTTAAAAGGTGCATATCTTGGTTATTTATCCTCAAATATTGAGGTATTAGCTCGGCCCACCCGCGTTCGCCCCGTTCATGGCCCCATCTTCACCATTCAAGCCAGATCGAAGTCGGAAAAACCGCCAAATCCCTGCCATTTCGCGCCATTTCCTGCCATTCGTTCCATCGGGCTGTTTCTCTGCGGTCGCCTGCTCTAATGTGCATAAGTGATTTCACGAAAGGATCATTCCCCATCTATCCCCAAAGTTCGGCCACACGCGCATTTGCGTGTGGCCGAGCGCCCTGCGCTTGCGGCGGCCGGCCAAAGGCCGCCGCCGAAGCGCCATACCGCGGGGTGTGGGGAGCTCAGCTCCCCACGTCTTTAAAAAGCGCCCCGATGCCATATTTCATTTGAAACGCCCGGCACAATCCTTTAAATTCCAGGGGAAAGAGAAGGATTCATTAACCAATCCTCCCGTTCAGGCGGAAAGGGAGGATTTTTATTTCCATTTGTCGCGGGATTGCCATGGTGGAAAAAGCAAACATACTGGTTGAAGCCCTGCCTTATATTCGAAGGTTTTATCAGAAGACCCTCGTCATAAAATACGGCGGTCATGCGATGGCGGCCGAAGACCTCAAGGAGAGCTTCGCAAAGGATATAGTCCTGATGAAATACATCGGGATTAATCCGGTCGTGGTTCACGGCGGTGGGCCGCAGATCGGCGACATGCTGCGGCGGCTCGGCAAGAAATCGGAATTTTACCGCGGGATGCGCATAACCGACCCGGAGACCATGGAAATCGTGGAAATGGTGCTCGCCGGGAAGATCAACAAGGAGATTGCGGCGCTTATCAACAGTCATGGCGGGTGTGCGATCGGGTTGAGCGGCAAGGACGGCCGTCTGATCGAGGCGCGAAAGCTTTGGGTCGTCGATGAGGCCGGAGGGACGGAAAAAGTCGATACGGGGCTTGTCGGCGAAGTGACGAGGATAAACCTGGAGATCCTGCAAACCCTTACTCAGAGCGATATGATCCCCGTGATCGCGCCCATCGGCGTGGGCGAGAACGGAGAAACATACAATATAAACGCTGATCTTGTGGCGGGGGCGATTGCGGGCGCGCTCAAAGCGGCCAAGCTTTTGCTCATGACCGACGTGCCGGGAGTGCTCGACGCGCAGGGCAATCTCATATCGAGCATGACGGTCGATGAGGCCGAAGAGGCCGTGCGCGACAAAACGCTGCACGGGGGAATGATTCCGAAGATCCAGTGCGCAATGGACGCCCTGGAGGCCGGGGCCGCGAAGGTCCACATAATCGACGGTCGTCTTCCTCATGCGATTTTACTGGAGATATTCACGGACGCCGGCATCGGGACGGAAATTCTAAGGAGCGGTGAGATAGCGAGATGAACACATTTGTCGAAGGAATACAAAAGGAGTGCGGAAAGCACATATTCATGACATACAACAGATTCCCTGTCGCTTTCGTCAAGGGTGCGGGGTGCAGGCTGTGGGACGATGCCGGGAAAGAGTACCTCGACTTTCTCGCGGGCATCGCCGTATGCAACCTCGGTCACTCCCACCCGGGAGTGGCCTCGGCAATCAGCCTGAACGCGCAAAAGCTGATCCATGTTTCGAACCTGTTCTATACATACCCGCAGGTGGAACTGGCGGCGGAATTGACACGTCTTTCGTTTGCGGATAAAGTATTTTTTTCCAATTCGGGCGCCGAAGCCAACGAAGCGGCGATAAAGCTTGCAAGAAAGCATAGCTGGGACACTTTCGGCCCCGGCAGGTCCCATATCGTCTCGATGAAGGGCTCCTTTCACGGCCGGACCATGGCGACTCTTTCGGCAACCGGTCAAAGCAAGGTCCATCAAGGTTACGAGCCCCTGATGGAGGGCTTTTCCTTCGTCGATTTCAACTCCGTTTCGGCTGTCGAGGCCGCTGTTACCAATAAGACCTGCGCGGTGATGATCGAACCCGTCCAGGGAGAAGGCGGCTTGAATTTCCCGGCCCCCGGGTATTTGAGGGACCTCAAGGCGCTTTGTAAGGACAAGGGGCTGCTCCTCATTTTCGATGAGGTCCAGTCCGGAATGGGAAGAACGGGATCGTTTTTTGCCTACGAGCAGGAGGGTGTGGCACCCGATATAATGACCTTGGCAAAGGGCCTGGCAAACGGGTTGCCGATGGGGGCAATGCTTGCGACCGATGAAATCGCCCCGGCTTTTGGGCCCGGCAGCCATGCTTCGACCTTCGGCGGCGGACCGCTGGTCGCATCGGCGGCCCTGGTGGTTGTCAGGACCATTTCCGAGCCTGAGTTTCTGCGCAAGGTGGTCGAAACCGGCGCCTATTTCGTGTCCAGGCTCGAAGAGCTCAAAGGGCGCTATCCGTTCGTAAAGGAAGTCCGAGGGCGCGGCCTCATGATTGGCATGGAGCTGAGCGTTCCGGGCTCAAAATTCGTTGAAAAGTGCCTCCAGAGGGGCGCTATCATAAACTGTACGCACGATACCGTCTTGAGGTTCGTTCCGCCTCTTATCGCCGGCCGCTCCGAGGTCGACGAGATGATCGGAATTCTTGACGGCGTTTTGAAAGAGGAAGCCTTATGAAGCGCGACCTCCTGACGATCCGGGACCTTTCGCCGGAAGAAATACTGGGCCTGATCGACAAAGCCGAAAAGATGAAGGCCGAGCTTGCCGCCGGGACCTTGCCCAAGACCCTGAACTCCAAAATCGTGGGCCTCATTTTCGTGAAGCCCTCGACGAGGACCAGGGTTTCCTTCGAGGCGGCCGTCTACAGGCTGGGAGGTCAAGCGATATTCATGACCGACAAGGATACGCAGATTTCCCGGCAGGAACCTTTGGCCGACATGGCGCGCGTTCTGGAGCGGTATATCGATGCGATAGTCATAAGGACCTACGCTCACAGTGACGTGGAGGAGCTTACCCAGTTCGCGTCCATTCCGGTGATAAACGCTCTCACCGACTACTCGCACCCGTGCCAGATCCTGGCCGATCTTTTGACCATCCGTGAAAAGCGCGGATCGCTCGACAACCTCACAGTCGCCTGGATCGGGGACGGAAACAACGTCGCGAATTCATGGATAAGCGCGGCCGGACGTCTCGGATTTTCACTCAATCTCGCCTGCCCGCCCGGATACGAACCTCAAAAAGAGGTGCTCGACTGGGCCGCCCGCGAAGGGAGAGGAAAGATCCGGGTGGTTCCCGACGTAAAGGAAGCCGTATCGGGGGCCGACGTGCTCTACACCGACGTCTGGGCCAGCATGGGACAGGAAACCGAGGCGCTGGAGCGAATGAAAGCGTTCGAGAACTACCAGATCAATTCGCGGATCATGGAATATGCGCCCCCGCACGCCATGGTGCTTCACTGCCTGCCGGCCCATCGCGGCGAGGAGATCACGGAAGACGTGTTGGAAAGTCCGCGCGCGCCTGTTTTCGACCAGGCCGAAAACAGGCTCCATTTGCAAATGGCCCTGCTCGACTGGGTGATCGGGAGCGGAAAGCTCTGATCGCGGTAGAACCGCGGGCCGGGATTTTCCGCTGCCTTCGGAGTGGTCGGCGGGGAGTACGGCTCCATAAGTGCTCAAATAAGCCGGTCTCCCCCTTCTGAGAGTGAGAAGATGGGATGGAGGGGGCAGGGAGGATGCCGATTTCTCCCCCCTTTTCTAAAGGGGGTACGAAGAGTACGGCTCCATAAGGGCTTAGTTAAGCCGATCTCATCCTTCTTGTGGAGAGAAGATAGGATGGAGGGGCAGGGAGGATGCCGATTTCTCCCCCCTTTTCTAAAGGGGGGTGGGGGGGATTTTAAGGTGCTCCCGTTCAACAAGAAGCTCAAACCGTTAGCGAGACAACTTCGAAAGAACATGACAGAGGCGGAGAGGGCTCTCTGGTTGGAGCTGAGGAAAAAACAGCTTAATGGTCGGATCTTTTATCGGCAGAAAAATATCGGGGATTACATAGTCGACTTTTACTGTCCAAGTGCAAAACTGGCCGTCGAGCTTGACGGGGGACAGCGTTATTCGGTGAAGGGCAGGGCGAAGGACGAAATAAGAGACGAGTATCTGGCCAACCTGGGTTTGAAGGTGTTCAGGTTTTCCGATCTGGATGTGCTAAAAAACATGGAAGGTGTCTTGGCTGTGCTGCACGAAAATACAAAAATCCCCCCTGCCCCCCTTTACAAAAGGGGGGGTTAGATCTGCTCTTACAATAAGGGGGCTTGGGCCTGCCCATACACGAGGGGGGGTTAGATCTGCCCTTTACGAAAGGGGGGCTCGGGCCTGCCCTTACGAAAGATCTGCCCTTACAACAGGGGGGCGACCCGACGCCGAAACTTGGGTGATGATCGGTGGCGAGGCGTGAACAACGGCTGCTGGAAGTAATTACTTGAGCTTTTGTGGGGTACGTGTTCCCCTACGCTCTTAAAAGCATTCTTGAGCGCAAATCGTATGATGCGCTTTGTACGGATGTAAAGTCAAACAGACCTGGTAACATGGGGAGTATTCGAGTAATGAGTGTCAAGAAAGTGGTTCTGGCTTATTCGGGAGGGCTTGATACATCCATCATCCTGAAGTGGCTCATTGAGACCTACAAATGCGAAGTAGTCGCCTTTTCGGCGGACCTGGGCCAGGATGAGGAACTGAACGGGATCGAACAAAAGGCCCTTGCCACCGGCGCGGTCAAGGCGCGCATCGAAGATCTGAGGGAAGAATTTGCAAGCGAGTTCGTTTTCCCGGCGTTTCGGGCCAACGCCATTTACGAAGGCCAGTACCTGCTCGGCACCTCGATAGCCCGCCCGCTCATCGCCAAACAGCAGATAAAGATAGCCGAAGAGGAAGGAGCCGACGCGGTAAGCCATGGGGCTACCGGGAAGGGAAACGACCAGGTCCGCTTCGAGCTGGCATACATGGCGCTGAACCCCGATATCAAGGTGATCGCGCCATGGCGTGAATGGGACTTGAAGTCGAGAAGCGACCTTGTCGGATTTGCGAAAAAACATGGGATCCCGGTGCCGGTCACCAAGGCCAAGCCCTATAGCTGCGACCGCAATATGCTGCACGTAAGCTACGAAGGCGGTATCCTGGAAGACCCGTGGTCGGAGCCCGACCCGGCGATGTTCCTTATGACGGTAAATCCGGAAAACGCCCCCGACGAGCCGGAAATCATCGAAATCGATTTCGAAAGAGGGGACCCGACGGCGGTTAACGGCGAACGGATGGGTCCTGCCCGGCTGTTGCAGCACCTGAACAAAATCGGGGGAAAGCACGGCATCGGCCGAGTGGATATCGTGGAGAACCGGTTCGTGGGGATGAAATCGCGCGGTGTCTACGAGACCCCCGGAGGCACCATTATGCGGTCCGCTCATATTGCGGTTGAATCCATAACGATGGACAGGGAGGTACAGCGGCTTCGCGACAGCCTTGTCCCCGAGTATTCGCGCATGATCTATAATGGGTTCTGGTATTCTCCCGAGATGAATTATCTGCAAAAGACGATGGACCTGGCGCAGCAAAGCGTCTGGGGGACCGCGCGTCTGAAGCTCTACAAGGGAAACTGCCAGGTGATCGGGCGCAAGTCGGATCGTTCCTTGTACCAGCCCAGCTTTGCCACCTTCGAGGAAGACGACGTTTACCGGCAGGACGAGGCGACCGGCTTTATCCGGCTGGCCGGGCTGAGGCTTCGAATTGAGGCTTTGGCGAAGCAATGCTCCTGCAGGGCGCTTAAGTGATGGAAGCGGGAAGCGGGAAGCTGGGAGCGAGAAGCGGGAAGCGGGAAGCTGGGAGCGAGAAGCGGGAAGCCGGGTAGATCTGCTTCCGTTTTAAATAATTGAAGGAGTTTGGTTCAGAATGGCTGAAAAGCTCTGGCAGGGACGCTTCGAGCAGCGTACAGACAAACTGGTGGAAGAATATACCGCCTCTATCCACTTTGATTTCAGGCTTTACAGGTACGATATTCAGGGGAGCATAGCGCATTGCCGCATGCTGGCCGAGTGCGGCATAATCTCGCATGATGAGGGCTCCCGCATAGTGGAGGCGCTGGGCGAAATACTCCGCGATATGGAGCGGGGCCGGATCGACATGGATTCCTCCCAGGAGGACATCCATATGGCCGTCGAAAACGAACTCACGGCCCGGATAGGCGAGCTGGGCGGCAAGCTCCACACGGCCAGGAGCCGCAACGACCAGATTGCCGTGGATACGCGGCTCTACATGCGCGATACGCTGCGCCGTGTGCTGGACCTAGTGCATGAAGTTCAATCGACCCTGGTCGATCTGGCTGAAAAACATATCGGCGTAATCATGCCGGGGTTCACTCACCTCCAGCACGCGCAACCGCTTCTTTTCTCTCATCACCTGATGGCCTACTATGAGATGTTCTGCCGCGATTGCGCGAGGTTCGGGGATTGTCTCGTCCGCACCGACGTGATGCCTCTTGGAAGCGGCGCGCTTGCGGGCACGACTTTTCCCACCGACATGGAAATGACGGCCCGGGAGCTTGGTTTTCCCGGGATCACGGCCAACTCCATGGATGCCGTCAGCGACCGCGATTACCTGATAGAGTTCTGTTCGGCTTCGGCCATCCTGATGATGCACGTGAGCCGTATGGCCGAGGAGCTTATCCTGTGGTCGAGTCCGGAATTCGACTTTATCGAGATAAGCGATGCGTTCTGCACCGGTTCCAGCATGATGCCCCAGAAAAAAAATCCGGACGTGCCGGAGCTCATGCGCGGAAAAACCGGCCGGGTTTATGGCAACCTCATGGCCCTCTTGACTTTGACCAAGGGATTACCGCTGACCTATAACCGCGATATGCAGGAAGACAAAGAGCCGGTTTTCGACACGGTCGATACCGTGCTCACCACGCTGCGTCTTCTCGGCAAAATGCTTCCCGAAATAAGAATAAACCGGGAAAGAATGGCCGCCATGGCCGGGCATAATTTTACGCTGGCAACCGACCTGGCCGACTACCTGGTCACACGCGGCGTGCCGTTCCGTAAAGCGCATCACGTCGTCGGCCAGGTCGTTCAATATTGTATCCGGAACGGCAAAGGGCTGAACGACTGTTCGCTCGAAGAGTTGAGGAACTTTCATAAGGCTTTCGAAGAGGACGTTTTCCCCTATCTCGATATTTTCGGCGTGATCGACCGGAGAAGATCAATGGGAGGCACCGCCACTTCACGGGTCAAAGAAGCGATCTCCCGTGCGAGGGCGGACCTTGAATCGTGCAAAAGGGAATCCAGGCAAAACCTGAAATAGGAAAAATGGGGACTTTATGAGCACTCTGCGTGACCTGCCGAGATATAGGGGATTGGTGATTATTTCTCTTTGCGTGTTGGGAGTCATGATTTCGGGTTGCGGCAAGAAATTATTTCCAAAACCCGAAGGAACGGCGCCCCCGGCCCAGGTGAAGGACCTTGCGGCACAGGTCGTGCCCCGGGGGGTCGAGCTTTCGTGGACTTCGCTTCCGGCTGCGGCCGTAAAGGGACTTTCGTATTCGATCATGAGGTCGGAGGTGAAGTGGGAAAACCGTGGCTGTCTCGAATGCCCCGCACCCGATGCCATGCAGGTCCAGAAAATGGACGCCGCCTCCGTGAAACCGGCGCCGGACGGGAAAATCCGTTGGCTTGACACAAATGTTGCCTGTCGCCGGGCGTTTCGATATCAGGTAGCCCTTGTCGATGAAAACGGGAGTTTCACAAGCGTTTCCAACCCGGCGATAGCCAAGGTTTATCCCGGACCGGTAGCACCCGTGAACCTCGTTGCAGTCACTCAGCCGCAGGGGATTCTTCTTCAGTGGAAACCGGTTTTTAAAGACATCGAGGGCAAAGATTTCCAGGGCGCAAATGAGTCTTTCCGCGTCGAGAGGCTTTTCGGTGAAAAAGGGTGGGAAAAGGTTTCGCCTTCTTTTGTAAAGGGGAATTCGTACTACGACCAGGCGATTTCCCCCGAATTGAGTTACACCTATCGGGTAATTCCGGTCCTCTATATAGACGAGGTTTACATTTTCGGAGAACCATCGGCCACCGTTTTGGCCAAAGGGCCGGATTCAATGCCGCCCTCTCCTCCGGACAAGGTTTGGATAGTTCCCGTACAGGGTGGGCTTGAGGTTCAATGGACCGAAAGCGATGGAAAAAACAGCGGCTATCACGTCTACCGTCGGGAAGGAAAAGAAATAATCCGGCTCACCGCGACCCCTGTTCAGCACCCGCCTTTTGTGGACCATGGCGCCAAAAAGGGTTTAACTTACTTTTACGCCGTATCGGCTGTAAGCTCCCAGCCGGACCACAAGGAAGGTTTGCTCTCGAAGTGGACCGAGGTGAGAAACCTGTTGCCGGAATAGAAAGCTCCGCCTTTAACTCCGCGAACCGATGGAAGCGGGATAAAGAGCTTTCGGCGAAACACTGACGGATAAACCGGCTTTCAAGTTGGCAAGGATTTTTCAATGCACCATTTTCAGTTCAGGGAAGACGAGCTCTATTGCGAGGATGTTCCGGTCCGGCTCATCGCTGAGAAGGTCGGGACCCCCTGCTATATTTACAGCCAGGCAACGCTGGCCCACCATTTCACGGTTTTCGATTCTGCTTTCGCGGATGTCCCGCACCTTATCTGTTATTCCGTAAAAGCGAATTCCAATATCGCAATTTTGCGCCTGTTCGCTTCAATGGGCGGCGGCGTGGACATCGTGTCGGGAGGAGAACTCTACCGCGCTCGAAAAGCCGGTATCCCGGCCGAGCGTATTGTCTATTCGGGGGTGGGTAAGACCGTCGAAGAAATCGACTTCGCGCTTCGCGAAAAAATCCTTATGTTCAACATTGAATCTACCCAGGAACTCGAACGGATAGATCGCCGGGCCGCAAAAATGAACACCAGGGCCTCGATTGCCCTGCGGGTAAACCCCGATGTGGATCCGAACACGCATCCTTATATCGCGACCGGAATGAAGGAAAATAAGTTCGGGATATCGATCGACAACGCTCTGAAGGCTTACGGGAAGGCAAAAGGCCTCGGTAATATCGATGTCCTGGGACTCGACTGCCATATCGGCAGCCAACTGACCGAAGTCGCCCCATTCGTCGATGCGCTGAAACGACTCCGTTCCCTTATTGAGCGGTTGAGGCGGGAGGGGGTCCAAATTCGTTACCTGGACATGGGGGGCGGGTTGGGCATAGTCTACGACCAGGAAGCTCCTCCGCAACCGCATGAATACGCAAAGGCCATTCTGCGGGAACTCGAAGGCATCGACTGCACGCTGATCTTCGAGCCGGGGCGGGTAATCGTCGGAAACGCCGGTGTGCTTGTGACGAAAGTTCTGTATACGAAACGGACGCCGGCAAAGAGCTTTGTCATTGTCGACGGGGCGATGAACGACCTCGTTCGCCCCAGCCTCTACGGTTCGTATCATTACATTCAGCCGGTCCTGAAAAGCCGGAAGGAAACCGAGATTGTCGATGTGGTCGGCCCTATCTGCGAGTCCGGCGACTTTCTGGCCAAGAACCGCGGGATGCCCCTGCCTTCGCAGGGCGACTATCTTGCCGTTATGAGCGCCGGGGCATACGGGTTCAGCATGTCCTCCAATTACAACTCACGCCCGCGAGCGCCCGAGGTTTTGGTAAAGGGTGGGGATTATTTCGTGATAAGACCCAGGGAGACCTGGGAAGACCTGGTGCGGCTGGAAAGCGTTCCGGAATACCTGACGGATTGACCGGCGGCACGGACGGTGTGCACAGCGTGTTTTCAAGCGTCTAACGCAAATTGTTGCAGGAGTTGAAATTGTCCGACACTTGGGATCGAATCCGCTTTACAAAGATGTGCGGCGCCGGCAACGATTTCATAATAATCGACAACCGGTCGTTGCGCTTGGAAAAGGAACGGGGCCGGGAACTGACCAGACTTGCCTGCCGCAGGAAAATCTCGGTTGGGGCCGATGGCCTGATGCTCGTTGAAAACGATCCCGAGGTCGATTTCAAATGGCGTTTTTTCAATGCGGACGGCAGCGAGGCGGAGATGTGCGGAAACGGAGCACGCTGTGTGGCCCGATTTGCATTGTTGAAGGGTATAGTCCAAAAACCGCGCATGGTTTTCAGGACGTGTGCCGGACTTATAGAAGCAGAGGTGAAGGGGGAACGGGCCAAGGTTCGGATGACTCATCCCCACGGTCTTGAGATCGACATCCCGATAGAACTCGACAATTGCGGGTTCGATGTGAGTTTCATAAATACCGGGGTTCCCCACGCCGTCTTCTTCACCCGGTCCGAGCGGCACCTCGAACAGACCGATGTTCCGGTCCTGGGGCGCTCCATCCGGTTCCATCGGCGATTCGAACCCGCGGGCGCCAACGCCGACTTCATCCATGTCAGCGGTCCCCACAACATCGCCATAAGGACATACGAGCGCGGCGTGGAAGCCGAGACCCTCGCGTGCGGCACAGGCGCAATGGCAGGCGCGCTGACGGCCGCGGCAAAGGATTTGGTCGTTTCGCCCGTCGATGTGCGGACCCGGGGCGGGGAATCGCTGGTAATTTATTTTGAGAAATCTTTGCAGAAGGGTGAAAAAGTCTTCTCGGACGTTTACCTTGAGGGCGACGCAAAAGTTGTCTACGACGGTGAACTTTGGGATGACACCCTGAGGGGGTAGAAAGGGAGCTGCAATGTTTGGTGGCGCAATAGTGGCCATTGTTACGCCATTTAAAGATGGTGGGGTCGACGAAATCGGGTTTAGAGACCTCATCGACTTTCAGATAGCCAATGGAACACGCGGAATCGTCCCCTGCGGAACAACCGGCGAATCGGCCACCCTCTCCCACGGGGAGCACAACCGGGTGATTGAAATTGCGGTCGAGCAGGCAGCGGGACGCGTTCCCGTCATTGCCGGAACCGGCTCGAACAATACCGAAGAAGCCATTTCCCTGACAATGAGCGCGCAAAGGGCGGGCGCGGACGCGGTTCTAATGATAAGCCCGTACTATAACAAGCCGACGCAGGAAGGGATCTTCCGGCACTTCGAAAAGGTGGCCAAAGTCGTCGATATTCCTATAATTGTATACAACATTCCGGGCCGTACGGCTTCGAACATCGAACCCGCCACGCTTGCGCGTCTGTCTAAAATCGACAACATCGTCGGCGTGAAGGAAGCATCGGGTTCCATGAAGCAGATCACGGACATAATCGGTATGTGCGGTGACGATTTCACGGTGTTGTCCGGCGAGGATTATCTTACTTTTCCGCTTTTGTGCGTCGGAGGCAAGGGGGTCGTATCCGTTGCTTCAAACGTTTCCCCCCGGCGCATGGCCGATCTTTGCGAACTTTTTTCCCAGGGTAAACTCGAAGAGTCCCGCAAGCTCTACTACGATCTGCTGCCTCTGCTGCACGGTCTTTTCGTCGAGACAAACCCGGTCCCGGTCAAGGCCGCCCTGGCGATGATGAAGAAGATCGGATCAGATGAAGTAAGGCTGCCGCTCGTTCCGTTAACCGAGGGCAACAGGGATTTCCTCAGGAAACTTTTGGGTAGCCAAGGTCTTCTGTAGACTTCCGGCCGGACCGGAGATTGGATCCGAAGACGATCGAGTCGGACGGATCCTCGGCCGGATGCGGAAGGTTATCCGCTGCAATCTCAACGCGACCGGCAAACCTGCCTGGGGGGCGCGTTCAGCGAGGGCGATCGTTGAGGGGTGTTCGCACGATGCCCGCGTCTTTTGTTCAGTGCATTACATAAGCCCATTATACGAGGAATAGAATGGTACGCGCGGCGGTTGCCGGAATTGCGGGAAGAATGGGGTCGAGGGTGGCTGTCATCATCGGCGAGACCGAAGGCGTCGAGTTGGCGGGCGGCTTTGAGTATCCCCAACATCAGCTTGTCGGGAAAGATCTTGCCGAAGCGATCGGAGGCAGTCCCACCGGGATGAAGATCGGGGGGCGGATTGAAGACACTCTCGATTCAGTCGACGTGGTCATCGACTTCACGAACGCCGCATCGTCTATCGAACATCTCAAGTCCGCATCGGAGCGAAAGCGGCCCATGGTGATAGGCTCGACCGGATTTACGCGCGAGCAGCTCGATGAGGCTGCAAAGGCGGCGGCTGCGGTCCCATGCGTGATTTCTCCCAATATGAGCATCGGCGTAAATGTCCTGTTCAAGATAGTGGCTGAGGCCGCGAAGCTTCTGGGCGACAATTACGACGTGGAGATAGTGGAAGCCCACCACAGGTTCAAAAAAGACGCGCCGAGCGGCACGGCCATCAAACTTGCGCAGGTTATTGCCGGCGCCCTCGACAGGGACCTCGGGCAGGTCGGGGTCTATGCGCGCCATGGAATGACGGGCGAGCGCACCGGCTCCGAGATAGGAATCCAGGCAATTCGCGGGGGCGACATTGTGGGGGACCACACGATAATGTTCGCCTCCCTTGGCGAGAGGATAGAAATCGTTCATCGCGCGCACAGCCGAGACAATTTTGCAAGGGGAGCGATACGCGCCGCAATGTGGGTCCTCGGCAAACCCTGCGGAATCTACGATATGGGCGACGTGTTGGGCATCAAATAAACGGAAGACGGATAACGGAAGACGGATAACGGAAGACGGAATTTGTTCTGTCCTCTGTCCTCCGTCCTCTGTAAGGGAGGTTTTCGAATGGCATTTGCAAAGGCTGAACGGTTGCGGCAGCTTCCACCCTATCTTTTTGCCGAGATCGACCGGCTGAAGGCGGAACTGATCGCCAAGGGAGTTGACGTAATCAATCTCGGGGTAGGCGATCCCGATCTGCCGACCCCTGCTCATATAATCGAAAAATTGGCAGAAACCGCGAAGGACCCGGCCAATCACCAGTATCCTTCGTACTCGGGAATGAACGATTTCCGGGTCAGCGTGGCCGGTTGGTATAAGAGGCGGTTCGGGGTCGAACTGGATCCGCTGTCCGAAGTGCTCACCCTGATCGGGTCGAAGGAAGGGTTGGCTCACCTGCCTCTGGCGTTCATCAACCCCGGGGACCTGGCGCTGGTTCCTTCCCCGGCTTATCCGGTCTACCAGGTCGCCGTCATGTTTGCCGGGGGCGAATCCTGGTTCATGCCGCTGCTCAGGAAAAACGGGTTTCTTCCGGACCTGGAAGCGATTCCATCGGAAGTGGCCGGACGGGCGCGTCTCCTGTTCATCAATTATCCGAATAATCCCACGGGCGCCACGGCGGACGCCGAATTTTTCGAGCGGGTTGTCCGGTTTGCCGGGCGGCACGGCATTATAGTTTGCCACGACGCGGCCTATACGGAAATGTCCTTCGGCGGTTACCGGCCGATGAGTTTTCTCGAAGTCCCCGGTGCAAGGGATGTCGGCGTCGAGTTCCATTCTCTTTCCAAGACATACAACATGACGGGATGGCGTCTCGGGTTTGCCGTCGGCAACCGGGAAGTGATCGCCGGGTTGGGGCAGATAAAGAGCAATATCGATTCGGGGGCCTTTAACGCAGTTCAGTGGGCGGGCATAGCCGCGCTGGAGGGTGACCAGGGGCCGGTTGCCGATATGCAGAACATTTATGCGGAAAGGCGCGACATTCTTATTGCCGGCCTCAGGAAGGCGGGACTCGATCCGGAAATTCCAAAGGCCACCTTCTATGTATGGTGCCCGACCCCGGCGGGGTACAGCTCCAAGGATTTCACATCACTCCTGCTGCGGGAGGCCGGGATAGTCACCACTCCCGGAAGCGGATTCGGCGAACCCGGCGAAGGATATGTGCGGATGGCGCTTACAGTTTCGAAAGAGCGCACCCGGGAGGCCGTTGAGAGAATTTGCAAACTCAATTTTCTGAAATTGGCCGTTAAGTAGAGACGGTGTACCAGCTTTGCGTTCGAAAATCGAAATGCGTAACGGGAAGTTCGGACTTCGGCAAATATTCTAAACTGGGAAAATAGAATGGCACGTTTCTTTCTATTCGCTATATTGGCGTGGATCGCCTATTTTCTGGTGAAGAAGATAGGGAAGGCATTTTTTGCGCCGTCCGATCCCAGGGACCGACAGCCAGGCGCGGTCCCCGACGCCGAACTTATCCAGGACCCTCAATGCGGCGCCTATTTTATGAAACAAAAAGGGATAAAAGGGGTCGTTGACGGTAAGGTCATGCATTTTTGCAGCGAGGAGTGCTACGATAAATATCTCAAAAGACATCGCCGCACATAAGACAATCATTAAGAGCAGGAGCCTTACGTGAAATTCTTCATCGATACAGCCAACCTGAATGAAATAAGCGATGCATTTGACCTGGGGGTCCTGGATGGAGTGACGACCAACCCCAGCCTTATAGCCAGGGAGGGAATCACCGGCAGGGGCGCTTTTAAAAGCCATATCAATAAAATATGCGAAATTGTGAACGGTCCGGTGAGCGCCGAGGGCGTTCGCAGCGACCTGGACGGCATGCTGGAGGAAGCCCGCGAGCTTGCCGAAATCAATGATAACGTAGTGGTGAAAATCCCAATGACCACGACGGGTCTCAGGGCCGTCAAAATGCTGTCGCAGGAAGGGGTGCGCACCAACGTCACCCTGGTGTTCAGCCCCCTGCAGGCGCTTCTTGCCGCAAAGGCCGGGGCTTCCTACATCAGCCCGTTTGTCGGCAGGCTCGACGACGTATCCCAGGAAGGCATGGACCTGGTTCACGACATTCTCGATATTTTTTCGAATTACCTTTTTGAAAGCGAAATTATAGTCGCCAGCATCAGAAATCCCATGCACGTGCTTACCGCGGCGCGATTGGGCGCGGATGTTGCTACAATCCCGTTTAAAGTAATAGAACAAATCGCGCGCCACCCTTTGACCGATCTTGGCATTGAAAAGTTCTTGCAGGATTGGAAAAAAGTTGAGAAATAAGTGGGGAGTTACTTGCATGTGACGGGAGGGGCTATGAAGACGGCGACGGCTGCCGAGTATCTCCTTTTTGCCGCGATTATCGTTGCTCTGGCGGTTGCGAGCCCAACCGGCTCGTACGCGGAAATCTTCAAATACGTTGACAGGGACGGGGCGATTCATTTTACCAATACTCCCACCTCCGTCCAGTCGACGGCCGTTAATCTCCCGCCGCTGAATCAGTCCAATTTTCAGAAATATTTTCCCACCTACAAAGGATACCAGGGGTATCAGCCGGGGACATTTCTCCCACTTTCGAATCTGCCCAACCAGGCTGCCTACGATCCGCACATAAAGCTTACCTGCAAGCTTTACGGTCTGGATTGCAACCTTGTGAAGGCGGTCATCCGGGCCGAGTCGGGCTTCAATCCTTTTGCGGTATCCCCGAAGGGCGCAATGGGTCTCATGCAGCTTATGCCCGGGACCTCCCGGGACCTTGGCGTGCTGAATCCTTTCGATCCACAGCAGAACATCGATGGTGGGGCCAGGTATCTCAGGATGATGCTGGACCGGTTCAACAACGACACGGTCCTGGCTCTGGCCGCCTACAACGCCGGTCCGGAAACGGTTTGCAAGCACGGCGGTGTCCCGCCTATCGACGAAACCCAATGTTATGTCAGAAGAGTTATGGACTTTTACTCTCAATACCGTTACTAATTGGGAGCGATAAGACAGGGCCCGGGTTGATATTTGTCTCAAATGGGGGTGTGGAGCACTTCTTGCTGGAAGTCTGATTTCTATGCTGGTGTTGAACCGAAGTGACCTTTCAAGGCAAAGCCTCATGACTTTGCCGAATGTCCTGACCTACCTCAGGATGGCCACCATACCGGTTATAGTGGTTCTCCTAATACCGCCGGCCTCCCACCCGGCGATGAACCTCGCTTTCATAATCTTTTGCGCTGCCTCTATTACGGACTATTTCGACGGCATACTTGCCCGCCGCTGGAATACGGTGACATCCATCGGAAAACTGCTTGACCCGCTGGCCGATAAACTCCTCACCATCGCCGTGTTCATAATGCTGATCCCGTACAATAAGATCGATGCCTGGCTGGTTTTTCTAATCGTCGGCCGTGAGATCGTAATAACCGGTCTGCGCTCGATCGCCGTGGCTCACGGGTTGATTATAAACGCCAGCCGGATGGGGAAGAACAAGATGATTTCCCAGACTGTCGCACTGGTCTTTCTTCTGCCCGCCGTTCCCAAAATGCAGGCGACACTGAATTTGATCGGGACTTCGTTCTTGTGGATTTCGCTGGTCCTTAGCTATATCTCCGCAACCGATTATATGCTCAATTTTTACAGGGAGGCTAAACGCCGCGGCCCGCCGAGCATAAGCGATCAGTCATAATCGCCTCCCCCTGGTTTTCCCCTTTTTCAGTGCTGAAAAGATAAAATGTCTACCTTCAAATTGCCGGAATTCTTTCCGCCCGATTTCGACGGGCCGCGCCTGAGCGAGGCCCCGCCCGTACAATTCAAAGAGGTCGAAATGGATGGCGTTGCGCCGGACGGGTATCATGCGACTTCCATATACCCTGAATACTTTCATGTCGGCCGGGGAAAGTGGGTCCTTCCAAAACAGTCCCGGATGGACTGCGTGGCCGTGCTCGAGCCGGACGGGGCAATTGGAGTCAGGGAATTTCGGCTTCTTAAGGCCGGCGATCCGGTAGCATGCGGCAGGCGCGAAAACGGCGAGGATGGGATTTTCGTCCACACCAACGCTTTCGGATGGGAATACCCGGCATCGGAAAAGTTTGCCTTTCGGACGGGGATATCCCGCGAGACTTCGTTTTCGTATGACTATGACGAGCTGTACAATCTGCTCGAATATGAGCGTGAAAACGGGTTCCTGCTCTGGGTGCTCGGCCCGGCGGTCGCTTTCGACAGGGACTCGCGCAGTTCACTGGCCGCGATTATTGACAATGGGTTTGCTCACGGAGTTCTTGCGGGAAACGCCCTTGCCACCCACGACATCGAGGCGGCGCTCTTCGGCACCGCGCTGGGTCAGGATATCTACACGAAGAGGCACGCACATCTCAGCCATTACAAACACCTGGACGCCATCAACACAATCCGTCGGATCGGATCGATCAAAGCTGCCGTTGAAAGAGGAACCGTCAAAGACGGAATCATGGCTTCCATAATCAAGCGCGGAGTCCCGTTCGTGCTTGCGGGGTCCATACGGGACGACGGGCCGATGCCCGAGGTAATAGCAAACTCCCATGATGCCCAGGACGCAATGCGGGTGCTGGCCCGAAAGGCGACAACCGTAATCGCGATGGCCACCCAGTTGCACTCGATTGCCGTCGGGAATATGACTCCGTCGTACACGGTGACGGATGACGGCACGGTTCGTCCGGTGTATTTCTTTACGATAGATATGTCGGAGTTTGCGGCAAACAAACTGGCCGACAGGGGATCGCTGACCGCCCGGTCGATTCTGACCAATACCCAGGATTTCGTCGTAAATCTGCACCGGAGGCTTATAAAGAAGTCCTGAGCACTTCAGTGCCCGCGTTGCCGGCAACGGCCTCTTCTACCGAATCGATAGAGCAGATCACCGCGCGTTTTCCCCCGGATTCGATGAACCGAAGCGCGGCCTCCACCTTGGGCCCCATCGAGCCGGCCGGGAAATGCCCCTCGCGTAGATATCTCCAGCCCTGTTCGACCGTCATTTCGCGCAGGAACCTCTCATCGGGGGTCCCGTATGAAACCGCGGCCCCTTCTACGTCCGTTGCAATTAGCAGGAGATCGGCCCCGACCTCTTCGGCTAGCTTTGCGCCGGCAAGGTCCTTGTCGATGACCGCGTCGATTCCCTGAAAAGCCCTCCCATGCCGGACCACCGGAATTCCGCCTCCGCCGCATGCAACCACGATGAACCCCATATCGATCAGCCGCTTGATTTCGCGTTTTTCGATGATCGTAATGGGCTTCGGGGAAGAAACCACTCTTCTGATCCCTTCGCGTACTTTGACGGTTGGATAGGGGAGATGCGAGGCAAAATCTTCGTTGAAAAGGGGGCCTATCGGTTTTGAGAAGCTTAGGAACGCAGGGTCGTTTTCATCGACGAGCACATAGGTGAGGACGGTCACGATGAGGTTCTCATGCTCTCCCTGCATTGCGGTAAACTCGTTGTCGAGCGTGGATTCGATCATGTATCCAATCTGTCCCTGGGTTTGGGCGACAAGAATTTCGAGAGGGAGCCTGGGAATCTGAGGGCAGCATTCCTGCTGGATGAGGAGATCTCCCACCTGGGGACCGTTTCCGTGAGTGATGATGATGCGATACCTTGTCGAAAGGCGCGCGATCTGTCCAATCGGGACGGAGAGATTTTTGAACTGCTCCTCTATAGTGCCCCGCTCGCCTTTTCGGATCATCGCATTGCCGCCCAGGGCGACCAGCAGAATCGGCCGGGTGTCATTTTCGTGTTGTGGTTTCTCGATCAAGTTTCCTTCACCTGATTAAAGGTTGAACGATAGTTCGAAGCGTGAAGCGTGAAGCGTGAAGCAAGAACAAGGAGACTGGAATGAGCAACGTCCGGCATCCGATCAATATGGGTGGCCCGGATAACAAGTATCCGGGCCACCCCGTAATCAATCAGTATCCTCTGTGCACCCCCGTACTCAATCAGTGTACTCCGCGCAGCCCCGTAATCAATCAGTGTACTCCGCGCAGCCCCGTACTCAATCAGCACCCTCCGCGCAGCCGGGCAGTGGAGTTATGGTTTGCGCCGGCCGTTGGAATTGAACTGTTATTGTCGCCTTTCCGACCTCCTCTTGCGCTTCGCGCCCGGATAGAGGCTGTGTCACAAGCGTGATGAGTTATGGTTTTTCCCCCCTTTACTAAAGGGGGGCAGGGGGGATTTTGGTTCTCGCTTATATAAGCTATTGAAATCCCGATCGATCCTTTAAAATCCCCCTCGATCCCCCTTTAAAAAAGGGGGAGGCAAAACTAAGCCCTACCGGATCTACCGAAATGTTTCTGAATTGCGACACAGCCTCATAGCAAGTATCCGGGCCACCCCCGTACTCAATCAGTGTACTCCGGGCCGCGGCCACGTTGCGGCATATAAGAAATTTCAATTTCCCGAAGCTTTTCTATCAGCATGTCTTTGAGATAAGGAGGACAATGGTCTTTATATTTATAGCGGGCCCGAAGCGCGGGCTTGTTTATTCGCAAAAAAGAGTTCAGGTCCGTGGGTGTCGAGAAGATGACCATGTCGCACTCAGTGCGGTTGATGGTAGCCTCCAGATCGGCTATCTGCTGCTCCGAGTAGCCCATGGAGGGCAACTGGTTTCCGATGTGGGGATACTGTTCGTAGGTTTGCCTGATCGATCCCACCGCAAAGGGAAGGGGGTCCACGATCTCTGCGGCCCCTAAATCGCGGGCTGCAATCGTTGCGGCGCCGAAGGGCATTCCGCCGTGAGTGATCGTCGGGCCGTCTTCAACGACGAGCACGCGCCGCCCCCGGACGCTCTCGGGATTATCCACCGAGATGGGAGATTCAGCCAGGATGATCCTGGCGCGCGGATTGCCGGCGGCGATGTTTTTTCTCACTTTTTCGACGTTTGCGGGCGTAGCGGTATCGACCTTGTTGATAACGGCCACGTCGGCCATTATCATGTTCGTTTCGCCGGGGTAATAGCCAAGTTCGTGACCGGCCCGGTGTGGATCGAACACCACAATGTGAAGGTCCGGGGCATAAAAGGGCGTATCGTTGTTGCCCCCGTCCCAGATGATTATGTCGGCCTCGGATTCGGCCCGCTCAAGAATCCGCCCGTAATCGATTCCCGCATAAACGACGATGTTTTTTTCGATCAGGGGGTCGTATTCCTCACGTTCTTCTATGGTGCACCTGTTAGTCTCGAAATCCGAATAAGCCGACAGGCGCTGGACCGCCTGCCGGCTCAGGTCTCCATATGGCATCGGGTGGCGGACGACGACAATCCTCTTGCCGAGTTCCTGCAATATCGTGGCGGTCTTGAGGGTAGTCTGGGATTTCCCGGCGCCGGTCCTGACCGCGCAAACGGCGATAACGGGTTTTTTGGATTTGAGCATGGTGTAGGTGGCGCCCAGAAGTATGAAATCCGCCCCTTCGGCCATGGCTATGGCCGCCTTGTGCATAACCTCACCGTAGGAAACATCGCTGTAGGAAAAGGCCACCAGGTCGATCCGGTGTTTTCGGATGAGCCGGGCCATGTCCTGTTCCGGATAGATGGGGACCCCATCTGGATATAGATGTCCGGCCAGCTCTGCCGGATATGTCCGTCCCTCGATGTTCGGTATCTGGGCAGCAGTGAAGGCGATCACTTTATAGCGGGGGTTTTCCCTGAAATAGACGTTGAAATTATGGAAATCTCGCCCGGCTGCGCCGACAATCAGGACCTTTTCGATCACCCATGACCTCCATAGAGTCTTTCCGTTCACTGCTCGCTGTCAAACGGACGCGCTCTGCGCAGGAGGTCCATGAATTCGGGCCTCGAGATCTCTCTGGCGCCAAGCCTTTTGAGGTGTTCAGTTGCCGTCTGGCAGTCTATGAATTCGACTTCCATATCGATCGCGAATTGCACCAGGTGTACGAGGGCGACCTTTGAAGCATTGCTCATGGACGAGAACATCGATTCTCCGAAAAAGGCCCGGCCAAGTGCGATCCCGTACAATCCACCGACCAGCGCGCCTGCATGCCAGGTTTCAAATGAATGGGCGTATCCGAGTCTATGGAGGTACGTGTAGGCCTCGATCATTTCACCTGTTATCCATGTCTCTATCCGGCTCCGGGCGCATGCGCGGATAACCTCGCCAAACGCCCGATCCATCGTGACGGTAAAGATATGTTTTTTTAAAACTCGCCTCAGGCTGTGAGATATTTTGAACTCATCCGGAAAAAGGACCAGACGCGGATCGGGGGACCACCACAGTATGGGACTCTCGTCGGAATACCATGGAAAGATCCCGTTGGCATATGCCAGGAGAAGCCGCCGCGTGGAAAGATCGCCCCCGATGGCCAGAAGACCTCCGGGATCGGCAAGCGAAGGGTGTGGAAATATGAGTTCGTCTGTCAGACGGTAAACCGGCATATTCCAGTCAGGCAATGAATACCGGGCGTCGGCTTCCTGATAAAGTGCATGCAACCCGGCGCCCGGCGGAAACGATGCTTAGTTAAGTGGTCAGCTCCTGTTCTGCATTCTGTGCAATGTTCCTGTCGGGGAACTCAAAGGCCAGGTTTTCGGTTCTCAGTACGTCCCTGTCGTCAGCCGGCGATTCCGCGGATGTGGAGATCCTTACCGTCCCGCCCTTGAGCAGCCTGCCGAACAGGATTTCGTCGGCCAGCACATCCTTGATTTCCACCTGAATAAATCTTGCAAGGGGTCTGGCGCCGAACTTTGAGTCATACCCTGATTCGGCCAGCCATCTCTTTGCCTCCCGGCTGAGTTCGAAGCGGATTTTTTTCTCCGCCAGTTGTCCCTCAATTTCGGCCAGGAACTTTTCGACGATACGTTCCATAATTCCGATGCTCAGGCCATTGAATGGAATTGTGCCGTCGAGACGGTTGCGAAACTCGGGGCTGAAAAGGTTCTCTATGGCTTTCAAACCTTTTGCCACCCTGGTGTCCTGCGGCTCGCCGCCGGCAAACCCGATGAACGGCGCATTCATCTCCCTGGCCCCGGCGTTCGATGTCATGAGCAGGATCACGTTTCTGAAATCGGCCTTCTTGCCGTTGTTGTCGGTCAAAGTCGCGTGGTCCATTACCTGGAGAAGGATGCTGAACAGGTCCGGGTGCGCCTTCTCGATTTCATCGAGCAGCATGACCGTGTGGGGCTGCTTTCGGATTGCGTCGGTCAAAAGTCCTCCCTGGTCGAATCCGATATACCCGGGAGGGGCCCCGACCAGGCGGGAAACCGTATGCTTCTCCATGTACTCACTCATATCGAAGCGCAGGAAATTGATTCCAAGGACCCTGGCAAGCTGCTTGGCCACCTCGGTTTTTCCGACCCCCGTGGGACCGATAAGGAGAAAGGACCCGATGGGTTTGTCCGGAATCCGCAAGCCGGCCCGCGACCGCTTGATTGCCTTGACAAGCATGTCGATGGCCTGGTCCTGCCCGAATACGCTGCCCTTGAGTTCTTCATCAAGATTTTGAAGCCTGACCTGATCCGTCGAGGTAACGCTTCGGGCAGGGATCCTGGCTATCCTTGCCACAACGGTTTCGATGTCCCTCACGCCGACGATCTTTCGAAGCCGCTTGTCCTTTTTGAGCCGCATGCTTGCGCCGGTTTCGTCAATTACGTCGATTGCCTTGTCGGGCAAGTACCTGTCGTTTATGTACCTGCCGGCCAATTCGGAGGCGGCCCTGAGCGATCCGTCGGTGTACTTCACCCCATGATGCTCTTCGTAGTACGGCCGCAGCCCCTGGAGTATCCGATAAGTTTCATCGACCGACGGCTCCCGAATCTCCACTTTTTGAAACCGGCGGCTGAGCGCCCTGTCTTTTTCAAAGTGGTTTTTGTACTCTTCGTAGGTAGTCGAACCGATGCAACGGAGCCCGCCGGCGACCAGCACCGGCTTGAGAATATTGGAAGCGTCCATGGAACCGCCGCTTGTGGCGCCGGCCCCCACCACGGTATGAATTTCGTCGATGAAAAGGATTGCTCCGCGTTTCTTTTTGATTTCCTGAATCACGCCCTTGAGGCGCGCTTCGAAATCACCCCGGAATTTTGTCCCGGCAAGCAGCGCTCCCATATCGAGGGCGAAGATTTCCACATTGAAAAAAGAAGCGGGAACTTCCCGTTTATGAATCTTGAGAGCGAGACCCTCGGCTATGGCGGTTTTGCCCACTCCGGGATCGCCCACGAAAATAGGGTTGTTCTTGCTGCGTCTTCCAAGTATCTGGAGCGTTCGCAGGATTTCATCATCTCGTCCGATCAAAGGGTCGATATGGCCCTGTGCGGCCTTCTGCACCAGACTGACGGTATAGCTTTCCAGCGCCCCGGTTTTTCGGTTCGGCTGATCCTGGGTGGCCGCCGACTGAAATTCGGATTCCTCGGGGTCGGAGATCTTGGAGATGCCGTGCGAAATATAGCTTAGAACGTCGAGCCTCGATATGCCCTGAGATTTCAAAAAATAGACGGCATAAGAATTTTCTTCGAAGAAAATGGCGGCCAGGATATCACCGGCGTCAACTTCCTTTTTTTCGGATCCTTGCACATGCATCAAGGCGCGCTGCAAAACGCGCTGCACGGCCAGGGTCTGAATCGGGTCCTGCTCAACGCCTTCCGGCAACTTTTCCGAGCGCTCATCGAAATACTTTTCGAGTCTTTCCTTGAGCTTGTCAAGTTCGGCCCCGCAATGGTACAGAATACGCCTGCCGGTTACGTCGTTCAGAATGGCATACAGGATATGTTCCAGGCTGAAAAATTCGTGCCTGCGCTGTTTGGCTTCCTTAATGGCCGCGGCGAATGTAAGTTCAAGTTCTCTATTGATCATTTTTAGGCTTCTTCCATGCTGCACCTCAGCGGAAACCCACTCTTTCTCGCCAGATGGTGCACGATTTCTACTTTAGTTTCAGCAATATCTTCGGTAAAAACACCGCAGACGCCCGATCCGGTCTTGTGGACCAGGAGCATTATCCGCGTGGCGTCGACGGCGCTTTTGCGGAAAACTTTCTGGAGCACCTCAACGACGAACTCCATTGTGGTGTAATCGTCGTTGTGAAGCAGGACCTTGTACATCGGAGGAAGTTCAAGTTCCTGTTCGGTCTGTTGTTCCAGGTCTTCCCTGTAATCAGGATGATAATCACTCATCCTTCTTCCCTCCGAACGGGTAAGTAAATGCGGTGGAACTCTTCGGACCCTTTGGTTAATTTTACATTCAACAGTCAGATTATAATATAATCTCTCAGTTTTTGACTATCAGTATTGACAGGGGTGAATTCATTCAAAATGGAGAGCTAATTTGGCCGGCAATAGCTTCGGACGCCTTTTTTCGGTCACCACGTGGGGAGAATCCCACGGCCCGGCCCTGGGGGCTGTTATCGACGGATGTCCTTCCGCAATACCGCTCAGCCCCGCAGACATTCAGCGGGACCTCGATCGAAGACGGCCCGGAAGGGCGCTGACTTCGCCAAGGAAAGAAACCGACAGGGTCGAAATCCTCTCGGGTGTTTTCAACGGCTTGACCACGGGGACCCCCATCAGCCTGGCCATATTTAACCGGGACGCGCGAAGCAAGGATTACTCCGAGATCTCGCAACTCTACCGGCCCGGTCATGCCGACAGGACGTACGAGCAGAAATACGGGATAAGGGACTGGAGGGGCGGCGGCCGGAGTTCGGCCCGTGAAACGGCGGCAAGGGTAGCCGCGGGGGCGGTCGCAAGGAAATTTTTGTACGCGCGAGGAATTTCCGTGCAGGCCAGCACTATCGCTCTCGGGGGTATTGAATGCCGCAGCTTCGACCCGGACGAAACAGACAGAAACGTCCTCTACTGCCCGGATGCCGAAGCGGCGGTAAAGATGCTTATCCGCCTGGAGGAGTTGCGGGCTGCGGGTGATTCGGCCGGGGGAATCGTGGAGATCCGCGCCAAAGGGTGTCCTCCCGGTCTTGGCGAGCCCGTATTCGACAAGTTGGACGCGAGATTGGCTGCCGCCATCATGTCGATCGGAGCGGTAAAAGGCGTCGAAATAGGTGAGGGCTTCAGGGCCGCGGGCATGCTCGGCAGCGAAAACAACGATCCGATAACCCCGGAGGGTTACGCATCGAATCACGCGGGCGGGATCCTGGGCGGAATCTCCACGGGTATGGACATTGTAATCAGGGCTGCCGTAAAGCCGATCCCCTCGATTTCGAAAACCCAACACACGGTGGACTCCGAAGGCAAGGCCGCGGAGATTAATATCAAGGGCCGCCACGACATTTCGGCGATTCCGCGGATCATCCCCGTGTGTGAAGCCATGACCCTGCTGGTTCTGGCCGATTTCATGCTCCATCCGCAACCCTGGCGGGCTTAGCCGGGTAAGAAAAAAGCGGGGGCATGATGTCCGGCAAGGCTCTTTATTGTCATTGAAGAAATATAGAGAATCTCAGGGTGCGAGTTTCAGGGTTGTCAAACCGTGCTTGTTGAATAAAGCCCGACAAGGACGCGTGTGGGGGTGGTCCGGATACTTGCTATCCGGACGCGAAGCGCAAGAGGCCAGGTGCAAAACTCCAAAGGGTGAACCAGACGGCAACTTTGGTTTTGAAGAACGTCGCAGGTTATTTTGGAAGGTGCCTTCGGGCTTCGTTTGCCACTGCATTCGGAACGGACTTGCTTCTGGAGATGTTTCTCAGGTCCTGGTGGTTGAGGGTTGGAATCAGTCTTCTGGAAACATTGATTGCGGTCTTCGGATTTGTAACAAGGGCCAGGCGAACGGGGTAGAGCCTTATCCATTCTTTGTCGTTGGCAATCCTGCGCAGCACCTCTTCATCGATACTCCTGGAACATGCTATGGCCCCCACTTCACCATCGGTTATCTTTGGATTGCACATCACGGCGATTTGAATCATCCGGTTGCTGTCCCGTATCAGGATGCTCCGGGTTTCCTTGTCACCGGTCATTGCGAGCCGAATTTTTTCAGACATTTTCTTTTTCTGCAGTTTTTGGGTCAGAGATTCGATCAGTTTTGCGGCCTTGTCTTCGGCGTCCAACCCCGATGATTCATCCATAAAGCGAGTGGCGTCGATGAGCAGGTGTTCCCATGGCACATCGATAGTGACATCGCTTTCCGCGGAAGACTGAATTGTGACGAAGCTTCCGCTGTGGGCCGCCAGCAGCTTGAAGAACGCATCCCGCCCCAGAAGATCGCCTGCCCGTGCGTGACAAACCTGTCCCTCCCGGATATGAATTGTCCCGGTGAGGGTTTCCGAGCGAATTTCGACCGTGCGGTTGACGTTGTCCAGGCAGATCAACTGAACGAGTTCGGTCAGGCCGATGTGATTTATGGTGCCCCAGAACCCGCGAGAGATGTCCGCGGCCCCGGGGTTTTCGCCGCTTGCTTGCTCTTCCGGAAGGCTGATTGCCTGGATGAGCAGATACTCCCATGGCCGGTTTATTGAAACGGTCACATTTTCAGGAAGGGGCAGTGTCTCAAAACGGCCCTGCTCCCAGTGGAGCAGTTGGCGAAAGCCGTCCTCCCCGGTCGTGTCGCCGGATTCGGCGTGAACCACATTCCCGGAATCCAGATAGACCCAGCCGGTCGCGGTTGGGGAATCCACTTTGATAACATGGCTGATCTTGGCAAGGCATGAGACCTGAATCAGATCGATCAACCGGATATATTCTATCGTGCCGCTGAACCGGCGTGTGGATGTGGGATCATGGTCCATGTTATCGGTTTTATAAACCTCCGGCCCGTTCAGGACGCCTGTTCAGGCAAGCTCAAAAAACCCAGCCCCTGCTGTTCCTCGCTGCTCAGAAATACTTGGAGGTACTGTCCCTGCGTGCAGGACGGGACGTCTATGACATGCACGACGTCATCCCTTTTTAGCGTGGGGTCGAGTGAGGTCAGGGCGTCCGGGCACCCGCAAAAAAAATCCTCTCGGAATACAGTTCCGGGGTTGTCGGCATCAATCGCCAGTGGAACGATGTTCGCTTCCACCAGGTCGTTAAAAAAATGAGTGCCCAGGGAAGGCTCCGGGACGCCCCCGAGTTCCCTCATGGCTATTTCGGCCAGCACACGCGTCCGGTTGATGTCTTCATAGCCCACTTTGACCCCCATTTTTACGTCGTTGGTTCCGGTCCTGCCGGGTCCGAAGAGCGCGTACACCCTGTCTTTGAGCAGGCGGTTGAGTCTGCCGACCATGCGGCCCACCCCGAGCCGTTCCTCGATTGTGGCGAGGCCGGCATAGGCTCTTGGGTCGATGTAGACGATATACTCGATATTTCTGACCGCGCTGCTGAAAAGGACGCTGCGGCAGGTAAAAAGAATTTTGTCGGGCGCAATGCCCTTTGGCACCTCGACTTTCTCGACAAGTCTGCTCGCGGCAAGCGGGCGGCACTGCAAAATGTAGAGTTTTCCGTCGTCCCAGGCGAATTCAACCTCCACCGGCCTGCCGTGTGCCTGCTCCAGCCGATTGAGAATGCTTTTCATAAGGCTGGCCAGCGGCGTTTTGGAAAGAAGATTATCGAACGTAATGCTGGCGCGGGCCGTGTCGATTTCCTGGTTCTTAAAAAGCGGGGCTGAAAGATGCCCCTCGTCGTAGACCGAGACGGCATAGTAGATATCGGGATGATCGGTTTCCCGGAAAAGGTCGGCGGCCGGGATTGTCACGATCGACCTTGAATTTATGTCCAGAACGTCAACCAGCTTCTGGGAATATTTCCTGATTTCTTCAGCCCCCACCTCCGGCCGAAGAAGAGGATGGCTGAGCGGCACCATTCTCGGGTAATCGGGGCCGATGCGGTCGACGGCGCGCGTGCCCAGTCCGAACACCATTCTCAACAGGCCGTCCGACCTCACTATTCGAGGGGTCCAGGTGTACATATTCAGCGAGAAGGCGACTCCGGCGGCAGCCGGGAAGAAATAATTTCCGAATTGCCTGCCCACCACCTTCTGCACGAGAATGCTCATCCGTTCATCGAAATCGAGCAGGCTATGGTCCTGGCGGTAAAGAATGGCCCTTGGGCTGAAAACGCTGGTGAGCACCTGCTTCAATGCGCCAATGAATTCGTCGAGACGCACTTCGATCTCGCCCTGGTTCGCGATGAAAACCGAATCGTACTTTCCCGAAAAGGTGTAGCCTACATTGTCCTCGAGCAGGCTGGACGAACGGATGATGAGCGGATGCGGCCCAAGTTCGGTCAGAAAATGCCTGAACTGTTCGACCATATCGGGCGGGAAAGCCGCTTTTTGGATGATTGCCGCTATCTGACCGAATTCCTCCTCGATCTTTTCACCGCCTTTGTACTTTTGGGAATGCAGTGAGAAAAGATGGTTCGAGTCGAGGAAATCCGTCAGCAATCCCGAAGTGAAATAGTGCGACTCCGGGATTGCGACGTACTTTTCAAATTCGGGATCCCTTGGTCCAAGCTGCGGCAAAACGATCTTATAGGCAAGGAACATGCCGGCCGATTTGCCCCCGATTCGTCCGCCCCGCCTCGGGTTCCAGATAATGCGCTCCATCAGCTCGTCCATGTCGCGGATCGTAATGTGGCCTTTGGCGACCCCCAGGAATGGGAGCTGCTCGGAAATGAAACGGCTGATCAGGCCCACACGCACGCCTATGGCGTCGCCTTCCGGTATATATAGACTGCCCTGGGGGATTGAACAAAATTCTCGTACGGCTTTACGAATCCGGCTATGTGTGGCTCCCTCGGCATTCATGACTTCATTCAGATTTTGGAATGCCTCGCGCTTTCTGGCAAAATTGATGTAGTTCTCGATGTCCTCCCACGTGAAGTGCCGGGCAAAATAGATATCCGTAAGTATGTCCACGAGTTCATCGGTTGCCTGCTCCGTTACGGGCTCTCCGCTCTGCTCCAGTTCCCTTAGCGCGTCCTGCCGGATCGATTCCCCGCACACGATCCCCTGCTTGCAGAGCGCGGTAAAAAAAAGCTTGCGGATTTCTCCCATCAGGTGGGGAAAACGGATCATCCTGTGATAAAGCCGGTATGCGCGAACCAGGTCCGGTGCGCATATGTCCGTCGTAGTAAAATATGTCCTGGCGTTTTGGTCCATTTCGAATCCGGACTGCAGTCGAGCGCCGGCGCCGGGAATCGATCCGGTCCGGCATCGGCATTCGCATTTCGCCTAAAGACTATACCCATCCGCGCAGTTTGCAGGCTTCGGCCACTCGCGAAATTGCAACCAGGTAGGCGGCTTCCCTGAGATTTATTCTATTTCGCACGCTCATCTCGCGGACGGCCGCAAAAGCCTGGGTCATCCTCTTGTCGAGCCTCCAGTGAATTTCCTGGAGTTCCCAGTACAGGTTGTAAGCATTCTGGACCTGCTCGAAATAAGATACGGTCACTCCTCCGGCATTGGCAAGAAAATCGGGCAACACCGTTATGCCCTTGTCTTCGAGAATGAGGTCGGCTTCCGGGGTAGTCGGACCGTTCGCCAGTTCGCAGCAGATCCTGCATTGAAGATTTTCAGCATTATCGGCTCGTATCACATTTTCCAGGGCGGACGGGAAAAGAACGGTCACCGGCAGTGCGAGAAGCTCTTCGTTCGTGATTTCTTCGGCTTCCGGGAAGCCTTTCAGGACTCCGTTTTTCAGTTTGTGATCGATCAGGGCCGCCGCGCTGATTCCGTTGGGATTGTATACGCCCCCCTTGGAATCCGAAGCCGCAACGAGCTTGAGGCGCAAAATCTCCTCTCCCAGAAAAGCGGCATGCTGACCGGCATTTCCAAATCCCTGGACGGCCATTGTGGCCCCTTCCAGATTGAGGCCGGCTACTACGGCGGCTTCGCGGGTAACATAGATGCCGCCCCTGGCGGTGGCGTCATCCCGGCCTTTTGACCCGCCCAGGGCGAGTGGCTTGCCGGTTATGACGCCGGGATGGTTTTCCCCGATTATCGTTTCATACTCGTCCATCATCCAAGCCATAATCTGCGGCGTGGTATATACGTCGGGGGCGGGGACATCCTTGGTTACGCCCAGCGACCTGGCCATCGCGCGCATGTACGCCCTTGCCAGACGTTCCTTTTCGGTTTCGGACAATTCCTTGGGATTGCAGACAACGCCTCCCTTTCCCCCTCCAAGGGGCAGGTCCATCACCGAAGTCTTCCAGGTCATCCAGGCGGCGAGCGCCCGAACCGTGTCGATTGTCTCCAGGGGATGCCACCTCAGGCCGCCTTTGGCCGGTCCTCGCGCGGTATTGTACTGAATCCTGTACGCGTGGAAGATCCTGGTCGAACCATCGTCCATTTTGACGGGCAAGGTCGCCTTGATCTCTTTCATGGGCCACCGCAGCAGCTCACGGGTTGCGTCGTCGAGTTCCAGCTTTGCGGCCGCTTTGTCTATTTGCTGCTGTGCTATGGCGAACGGGTTGAACGACTCTGAAATCATGCGGATCTCCTCGCGAACCGGTCTTGTAAGAGAATAAACGATTTAAAATCAGGAGTCGGTAACCTGATCTTCTATTTCTCAGGTCAGAAGGTTCCAGGCTATCGCGCTCAGGCCGGTAACGATCAACACTGTTTCAACGATAACTTCATAGAGGGGTTCTTCCCGGAGCTTTTTCTTGGAGCCCATTTTGAGAAAAAACCCATAGACGAAAGCCGGAACGACAAGCACATAAGAAAACCTCGTGCAGACCCCGAACATGGGGCCGCAAACCGCGGTTATGGCAAGCGTGAGAAGTATGCCGATCGTGATGAGCACGGTCCGCCTTTCTCCCGCGAGCACCACGAGGGTCTCCTTGCCGACAAGCCGGTCTCCCTGAATTGCAAGGAAGTCGCGAAGGACGGTTCGAGCAAGGGCAAGAAGAAATATTATCCAGCAGGCGAAGAGCATGCGGCTTCGATCATGGCTGCCGCCAAAGTAGGGTAGGACCGCGCTTGCCGCCGCCCAGGCCATTGGTACGAAAAAAGTCTTGGAAGTGGGAATGTCCTTGAGTTTCAGGGGGAAGTTTTCCCAGCCGGCGGGCAGCAGGAGCTTGACCCCATATAGGATCCCCAACAATATCAGCAGGAGCATGGCAAAAAAATTCGGCACGCCGATGTTGTAGGCAAGCGCCAGTGCGGCGATAAGTGACAGGGCGCTTGCGAACATGAAAACCGACCGCCATTTCTGATAAAAGGCAGCCCTTCCCGGATCGTTCAACTCGATGGAATCCTGGTCGAGATAAATATTTAAAGTATGGGTGGCAAAGGCGTACGCTGCCGTCATAAGGCTGAAAACCGCGGACCCGTTGAAGTCGGTCAGGGCTTCCGAGATCTGGGCCAGGAGCGCGGTTGCCAGGGCGATATAGAAGTTTCCATAGGCGAGTCTTTCAAGAATATACTTCCACCGGAACCTCGCCCCCGGCTGGGGGGTAATCGATTCGAGGAATTCAACGATGTTTCGAATTATCCAGTTGGGGGTTGAAGCGCCGGCGGAAACTCCGACACAGGAATATCCGGCCATAACCCCGGGGTCCAGGTCCGCTTCGGTTTCGACATGGAAAGTCGGTATGGCGCAATCGCGCGCCACTTCCGCGAGTCTGATTGTGTTCCCGCTGTGAAGTCCTCCAACTATGACCAGGGCCTCGACCTTGGAACAGAGCTGTCTTACTTCGGCCTGTCGTTCCTGGGTCGAATCGCAGATAGTGTTCTTGACTATCCCCTGAGGATATTTTTTCAGGAAAGCCTCTTCGATTTCCCGGAAGACTTCCTCATTCTGGGTAGTCTGCGCCACCATGAGCACGTTTTCCCACTCCAACGGGAGCTCATCGATCTGTTCGGGGCGGTTTATGACTATACCTCGGCCTTCCGTGTATCCGAGGAGCCCGATCACCTCGGCATGGTCCGCGTCGCCTACTATGATCGTGTAATATCCATGCCTGGCGTGCCTCTTTATAGCCGCGTGGACCTTGGCTACACGTTTGCAGGTCGCGTCCAAAAGAGTCGCCCCCTGCTCATGGAGCTGCTGTCGGCAATCGGGAGGAATTCCATGGGCCCGGATCACCACCTTTTTCCCGGCACAGCGCTCGATCAGGGCTTCATCCACGACCCCCTTTTTCTCCAGCATTGCAAGGACCTGCCTGTTATGGATGAGCGGTCCGAAGGTGCAGATATCCTCACCTTTCTGGCGGTGCTGGATGGCGTTCATGGTGATTTCGATCGCGCCTCTGACACCCTTGCAAAAGCCTGCTGTCCTGGCGATTATGACTTTCATTGTCATCCCGTTTTCAAGTTACGGCCTGCGGCGCTTCCACGGCATAGCTAAGGCAAAGAATCCTACCAACTTTGCAGGGCCGTGGCAACACCGGGCTGAGCGTCAAGATACATTCGATCTTGACGCTTACCACATCATTATCTCTCTATGGGAACAAAAACCAGGTGATTTGCCGTTTCCGGACAGCCGGTCAGAGCATGAAAGATTCTGTTGTCCAAGAGGCCGACGAGCCGGACGCCGTAACAAAAGCAGTCAGACGGTATGTACAGGAAGCCGGAAAAGACTATGGGGCAGCTTTGCTGCAGAAATACTTAAAAAAACCACGCGGAAAGACATTAGCGCCTTACACTTTAATCGAGAATCCTCGACCTTAAAACAAGGAAGTCCTAGACCGGATGGAGCCTAATTGACCGGAGGGCGCGGGGATATACGAGGGCAGGACCGTCGGAGCGCGGCATGGAGGGCCTCTCAGGACGCATATTAGATGAGCGGGAAAACAATCCGGAGCTTATAGGAGGCGAGTCGGCGCCCTGCACGCGGCTGCTCCGGTTTTCTCTCGTCGTCGAGTCTAAGCCTGACAGCTACTCATTCCGGTTTCTACCTTCACCACTCGAACCCCTCCAGGGTTCCGCTCGTCCGTCAGCCCAATCCCATTCCTGCACTTGGCAAATTCGACAGCTTTTTCTTCCGAATAATTGTGTGCCGGGTCACAGTCAATTTGCGACAGCAATTCGCGGACTCCCGGACGCGCCGTAAGGCTCAAAATTGAGCACCGTAGGAAGCTTCCTTAGATCGCACCATGACATACGCCCGTAGGTGCGCCAGTCACGTAAAATGGCAATGGATTGGCCGTCCATCCTTGCTTCCAGTCCATCCAGAGTCTCGAGAAGATGACTTCCATGTTTGAGAGCATGATGTCCACGTGGGCTTCCAGGTTGAACATCCGGAAGTTCCAGGCGGGCGACGGGGTGCGGCGGCCTATTTCGTAACTGGCATAGCTTTCGAGATGGTCGAGCATATCGGAAACATGCGACGCGGGAATGTTCCTCGTTGAGCCTTGTGATCGAAGGCTTGCCGCCCAGGGCGCAGTGCCCTCGAACGTAGTTTCTGTACTCGATGATCAATTCGCCATGCCCAGGCGCAGTTCCGCCATCTTGCGGCACATGTCGTCAATCAGTTCCTCATTTGCAACATCCTCGTTATTCCGCAAATTGTTCCGAAACCAATGACGAACCGATATCCTTCAGGGCAGTGTGCAGATCTTTTCTTTCATGCGCCGGTTCATTTCGCATACCGGCAACGACAAGTACGTCTTTAACATCAAATTCCAGCAACTGAAACATCTTTTTCGTGTAATCATAATACGTCTGGAACATGCCGGAATCAGGATTACCCTGATTAAACACAAGAACCAGCTTCTTTTTCTCAGCGTTTCGTTCCTTGAATTGAGGAGAGAATCGCGGATGGTATTGTGCGAACAACCTGTCTGTGAATATCTTCGCCTGGGCGCTCATCTGCCCCATGTAAGTCGGCGAGCCGAGAACAAGAGCATCGGCATGCTCAAGCGCGTCATAAAGTTTCTGCATGTCGTCGTTGATAATACAGCACAGATCTCCCTGTTTGCAGCCATAACAACTCTGGCACGGTTTGATATCAAGATCGTTGAAATACCATGATTGGGTTTCAGCGCCCTGTTCTTTCGAACCTTCGAGTATTTTGTTTATTATCCACGCGGTGTTGCCTTTTTTCCGCGGACTTGCAATAAATCCCATGACTTTCATTTTTTCTCCTTGCATGTCTGGTCTATTTATCGTTTTACTATATATATGCTACAACCTCCTTTGAGGACATTTAAGAGATGGTGATCACGAGCTTGCCCGTGACCTGCCCTGCGGCGCTGAGTTTGTGGGCCTCTGCGGTTTGTGCGAGCGGGAACGTCTTTTCCAGGATCACGCGGAAAGCACCTTCCGAATAAAGCCGCGCCGCCTCGGCCAAGACCCGCTCCGGATTCTTCTGAGCCTTGAAAGACACCTGCGCGCCGTGCTGTGGCGCGGTGAAATCGGCGATGGAGAGGACGCGGGAAGGATCGCCGACCAGCTCGATCAGCTCAGGGATGACGCCCGAGCCAGCGAGATCGAGAGCAGCATTCACGCCGGCTGGCGCGAGTTTCCTGACCCTTTCAACAAGGCCCGGTCCATATGTCGTCGGGATGGCGCCGAGCCCGCGCAGGTAATCATGCTGCGGGGCGCTCGCGGTGCCTATAACGGTGATCCCGCGGTAACGCGCGAACTGGATCACTGCGGAGCCGACGCCACCGGCCGCTCCGTTCACCAGAAGCGTCTCGCCGGACTTCACTCCAACCTGCGTAAGAATGCGCGTTGATGTTTCGACGACCACGGAGAACCCGCCCGCCTCTTCGAACGGCAGATCGTCAGGCTTGCGGACCCAGCCTATCAGAACCGCGTATTGAGCCACCGTGTTGATACCGTAGCCGAAGACGGCGTCTCCAATTGAAACGTCAATGACGCCTTCGCCGACTTCATCCACGACGCCCGCTCCCTCGACCCCAACGCCTGAAGGAAGCGGAATTGGCCTGTCCCGCCAGCGGCCGGCCCGAAGCTTCATCCAGTCCGAAGGATTGACCCCGGCAGCTCGGACGGCAATCCGCACCTGGCCGGGACCGGCATGCGGCTCGTCGACGTCGACCACCTGCAGAACCTCGGGGCTGCCATACTCACTGAATTGAACTGCTTTCATGAAGATCTCCAATGAAAGAACGCAAGAGGAGTGGTGCGTATTTAAAAGGCGCACTTCCTCGTGTGTTCGCTTTCGTTTCTGTGTCCGCCGGCGCCACTGCGGACCAGTTGCTGGTTCCGGGGACAGGCACCCTGTCCTCACTTCGGCATTGAGCCATTCTCCAATCCGTGACCTCGCTGATAGCTTGGTCACATTCCGGTGTTCGGCTCTCTAGTAAGAATCAACTTGTTTTTCAATTTGGTTTTTCGTATACTGGATTCCAATATGTACTCAGTCTAAATATGAATATACTATCAGGAGCTACATGTCAATGCCATCCGACCGTAGATCCCGTAAGCGCCTCGCCACGCGACAAGGCATCTCCAACGCCGCCACGCGCCTCTTCTTCGAGCGGGGCTTCGATCATGTGACGGTGGACGAGATCGCGGCAGCCGCCGACGTCGGACGGATGACGGTGTTCAATCACTTTCCCCGCAAGGAGGACATGTTCTTTGATCGCGACGAGGAGGGCCGCGAAATCTTGCGCGAAGCTTTGCGGCAGTGTGATCCCTGCGTCGCTCCGATCGAGACGTTACGCCTGCTCGCTCATCGGTTCGTTGCGGAACAGAACCCTCTCGTCAGATTTACTGCTGAGAGCCAAAGCTTCATAGAGACGATCGAGGGCAGCGAAACCCTCAAGGCTCGGGCTAGGGCGATACGTGACGAGATCGCGCAAGTCGTAACTGTGGCGCTATCCGAATGCGTAGGGCGAAAACCTACCGATCCCGACGCCGATCTGGCAGCTGGTGTGCTCTTGGCGACGTGGACCGTGGCCCTCATCCAGGCTCACCGGACCTTTCGACAGAGGCGAGATACAGAGGAAGCGAAAGCCGCCTTTCTCGCTATTGTTGATAAGGGAACCATCGGCCTAAAAGCTGCAATGGCAGGCACGCCTTACGTCTGAGCAATCAACTCCGGCCCGATGATGCTCAGCGTATATCTGTGCCCCTTTATGTAGCGATCCCTTTTGCATCCTACACTCAACTCAGCAGACGATAACCTTCATGCTATTGGGCAACAGACAAAGTGCTCTTCACACTCCAAATCCGCTCCATCACTCCCCAGTGCTTTGCCCTGCTTAATCCAGCGTCTGATTACGAATCAGATGCTCTACCACTGAGCTGCGCTGGCCCATAGTAGTAGGCCGCTTGCACCATAAGGGCTCCCGGAAATCAGTTGAGGCCGTGGCAACACCGGGCTGGCCTCCTTCGGGAATGGATTGAATAAAGAATTCGATGGCGTCAGTCCCGATCGTCGAAAAAGATAATGCCTGTTCGGCATCCGGCACGCGTCCTTTCCCCGAAAGACCCCCATTGACACCCCACGGGGCTCTTTGATAGCTTGATTTTGAATCGTCGTACGTCGTCATACGGCAAGGCCTCACGCACACGCATGACACGTGAGACAGACACACGAAGCGCCGGCCTTCGCGCTCCGCGAGGCACACCGCCGTGGGATGTCCCCCAGAGCTTGACGAAGCGATCTCTTAGCGTTGTTGAAAAGTGTTGTACGGGAAAAAAATGGAAAAAATCGATCTCGCGATTCTTGGCGCAACTCCGGGGGAAATCGACCCGCTCTGTAATCTTTTTGGGCCGTCGAGCAGCTTCAAAATGGCCGGAAACCAGTTTTTAACATGTATTTACGGCGATCTAAGGCTGCTGATCGGGACAACCGGAATCGGAAAAGTGAACGCGTCGGCAGTTACGGCTTCCGTTCTTTCGCGTTTCAGGACGGCCGAGGTCTGGAATATCGGCTGCGCCGGAGCTTACGGCGGTTCGGGACTTCAAACGGGAGATGTCCTGATAACTCTTGACTGCATCTGCGGAGATGAAGGAATTCTTGAAAAAAACGGCCCCGTGCCGGCCAGCCGTCTTGGAATTCCGCTGGTCTTGAAAGATCGCCGGGCCTTCGACGATTTTTTCCCACTGGATGAGTTCCTTTCGCGAAGGCAAATCCGAAATCTTCTTCCTGCCGGCGATTATTGCCTGGACTCGTCCGGAGAAATCCAAACGCGCAATTCCGCGGGCGGAATCGAAAAGGGCGATGAATTTAAGTTACGGTACGGACCAAGCCTCACCGTAGGCATGGTCAGCGGAGACTTACAGACTGCCGCCGAACGGTCGAAGCTGTACGGAGCGCTGGCGGAAAACATGGAGGGAAGCGCGGTTGCCCAGACATGCCTTCTCTTTGACGTACCATTTCTGGAGTTGCGCGGGATCAGCAACATGGCCGGAGTCCGGGACAAGGCAAGTTGGCGGATCGGGCCGGCCATCGACCATTGTGCGGCGGTAATAAGAAGACTTTTAGTTAATTGGGCCCTTTGACTCTTCTCTTTTAAAACCTGCCGGCACTCCATGCAGATTTGACTGGGGAGTCCGATACTGATAAATTTCAGACCTCCCGCTCGCGCCCGATGCGTCCGTTTGACACGGGCTGCGGCAGGCCTGTGCCGTGCCGGGCATGCGCGAGGAAGTGCATTTTTTCCTTAAGTGCTGTATATAAGTTGTCTTTCGAGGATCGGTTTGGAACCATGCGGAGGCATGGGGCCTCGCCGGATAAAGAAAGCTTCGGCGTTGCCGGCTGTCGTTATTTTCCTCGGGGTTCCTTCCGCCGCCGCTCCGCCGGAGGACTTCACCAGATAAATCGAGGCCAGATTGAATCCACTTACTCTTGGGTATTCTCCATGTCCGAATGATACTTTTATCTTTTACGCCCTTGCGAACAAAAAAATTGAGCTGCCTTTTGCCCTGGATATTGTGCTTGCAGACATAGAGCGGCTTAACCGGCAGGCAGGGCAGGGAAGTCTCGACATTTCAAAAATTTCCGCAAGTGCAATCCTCGGTATCATGGATAACTACTGGTTGCTGCGTTCGGGCGGGGCCATGGGCAGAGGATGCGGTCCGCTCGTGGTATCCAAGCGCCCCTTGAAGTTCGGGGAACTTCGTGATTCCAGGATTGGCACGCCCGGTGATATGACCACCGCGAGCCTGCTGCTGCGGATTGAAGGGACTCACCGGGGCCTTCGGGTCCCCATGCAGTTCGACCGGATAATTCCGGCGGTCATGGCCGGAGACGTTGAGGCCGGCGTCATAATTCACGAAGGCAGGTGGATTTACCGGAAGTACGGCCTTCACATGGCTTTGGACCTTGGCCTGTGGTGGGAATCCCAGACGGGGCTTCCACTTCCACTGGGCGCGATCGCAATCCGGCGCGGCCTTGGGGGCGAAGTCGCCGGGCTGGTCGAAGAAAAAATCAGGGAAAGTCTTCTGTATGCGCGAAGAAACCCGGAAGAACCCTGGCCGTACATAAGGAAAAATGCGCAGGAAATGTCGGCCGAGGTGATACGTCTGCATATAGACACTTTTGTAAATGAATTTAGCATTGAGGCCGGGGAAGAAGGCGAAAGGGCTCTCGGAAGCCTTCTCAAGGCGGCCTGCGCCCTGGAAAACAGGCCTGTTCCGGAGCAGAGGCTTTTTTGGAGCTGATCTGACGTTTACAATTCCAATGGAGAAAGAAAATCGAGATGACGGCTGGAACCGAGACGCTTAATTATTTTGTTTGCCCTCATATGGCGCTTTCCGAAGACGATTTCAGGGTACTGAGCATTTTCCTGCCCGGAGTCAACGTGCTGGAAATCGTCCGCCCGGCTTCCATTCCGCAATGGGCACGGGAAAGGTTTTGCGGCTACCCTGTGCTCCGCGGAAGTGAGTTGGCCTCCCGGATCGATTCCTGCCTGCAGGGATACCGGAATTTCGCGCAGGTCCATGGCGGCCCGGGGGGAATTCTTGGTTTTCTCAGCGCTGTATTCGACGAGAGCCAGGAGCCCCGGTACTTCATCCAGGAGGAACTCCGGGGGAAGAGCGGGCAGAATATGGACCCGGTCCAAAAAGAGATCATCCGGGCGGCCCTGTTTCTCGAAATCGCCCGCGAATTCGATGAAAAAGAGCTGGAGATCGAATCCGGCTATTCCCGGTTGAGCGCGATGGAACAGGAATTTCGAGACATCGTGGGTATTGATGAAGAGGATACTGAGGCTGCGGAAGCCCATCTTACCCCTGCGCTGGCCCACGATCCGAACGGGTTGCTCTACATGCTCCCAAAGCGGATCGAGAGCTGGTTTCGGCTATTTTCTCTACAGCCTGTCGAAGGCCTGCCGGTTTTTGTCGGCTGTTTGCCGGCGGTGGCACAGGAAATTATCGAAGCGATCCGGACCGGATGCGAGCAGAACGGAAAAGAGTGTTCCTCATCCACATATTCGCTGGGGTCTATTCCTGTGAACATGGGGCAAAAACAGTTCCGGAGTCTCATCGAAGCGCCGGGGAAGCCCGAACTTCTCTCCGGTTGGCATCGTGAGCTCGAAGATCTCATCAAAGCGGCGGCCGGGGGCGAAAACCGGGCCAAACTGCAAGACAGGAGCCGATCCCTGCGAAGCGCTTTTGAAAAACTGTGCGGTAAATGCGCCGTTGAAGGTGACAGGGCTGACCTTGACATGACCCTGGTCGAAAGAGTTTCTTTTGCCGATACTGCCGGATACCTGGGCGTGTCCGGTGGATTCAGGGCCGCAGCCTGGACGCCGGTTTTCCTGGGTATCCGGAAGGGTGACTAGATTTACGGACCATCGACTTTAACTTTTTCGGGGGGTGGAGCTTGGAAAGCAATCCGGAGCAAAAAGCGGCTGATATTCTCGAAAAGATCAGAAGGGATCATCCCTTGATCCAAAATATCACGAACTACGTGGTGATGAATTTTACCGCCAATGTGCTGCTCGCCCTGGGTGCGTCTCCGGTAATGGCGCACGCGATCGAAGAAGTGGAGGAGATGGTCGGCCTGGCCAATGCCCTTGTCATCAACATCGGAACCCTGTCACAGCCCTGGATCGATTCCATGGCCAAGGCCGCGCGGGCCGCGCGGGACCGCTCCGTTCCAATCGTGCTCGACCCCGTGGGAGCGGGTGCGACCCGGTTCAGAACCGAAACCGCCCGGCGGCTGATGGATGAAGCACCGGTTGCGGTATTGCGCGGGAATGCCTCTGAAATCATGGCGGTTGCCGGCCGGAAGGCAATCACCAGGGGCGTTGATTCCGTCGGCGGCATGGACGATGCCGGTTCGGCCGCCGTGGACTTGGCGAAAAATCACGGGATCGTCGTAGCCGTTACGGGTGCGCAGGATTTTGTGACCGACGGCTCGCGGATCGCCAGGGTCTCGAACGGGCATGCGCTCATGGGCCGGATTACGGGAACGGGTTGTGCGGCGAGCGCAATCACCGGTGCTTTCTGCGCCGCCGAAAGCGATGCTTTCGCCGCTGCCATTGGGGCGCTTGTTGCCTTCGGAATTGCAGGAGAACTTGCAGCCCGCCCCAACCCCGGGCCGGGCAGTTTTCAGGTGGGTCTGCTGGACGCACTGGACTCGATAGACAGCGCAGTCATCAGGGAACGCGCGAGGATAGCTTTTTCATGACGGCACGCAAAACCGGAATCGATTTCGGACTGTACCTGGTTACCGACAGCGGCCTGTCCGGTGGCCGGCCCCTGGAGAAAATCGTTCGAGAAAGCATCGAGGGCGGTGTAACCGTGGTCCAGCTTCGCGAGAAAAATGCCGGAACGATAGAGTTTCTCGACCTGGCCCTTGTGCTCAGACAGACGACCTCGGAACTGTGCATCCCTTTGATAATCAACGACAGGGTGGACATCGCGCTGGCCTGCCTTGCCGATGGAATTCACCTGGGCCAGGAGGATATGCCCTGCGCCGTCGTACGCCGGATTGCGGGCGACGATATGATTATCGGCGTTTCCGTCAGTACCGCCGATGAAGCCATTGAGGCCGAAGCCGATGGGGCTGACTACCTGGGAGTAGGGCCCCTTTTTTCCACGGCGACAAAACCCGATGCGCTGCCGGCCACGGGCCTCGGCGTTTTGAGCAGTATCCGCCGGGCCGTTCGCATTCCCATGGTCGGAATCGGCGGCATATCGGAGATGAATGCCGGGGATATCATCAGCGCGGGGGCGGACGGAGTGGCGGTAGTATCGGCCATCGTCGCCAGTCAGGACCCACGCGCGGCCGCGCGGGCGATCCGGTCCGCCGTGGATGCAATTCGAAGAGACCGATAGAAAAGAGCGGGGGCATGATGCCCCTGCGCCCAGAATGATTTTATGATCACGAAGAGCACGAAGGATACACGAAGAGCACGAATAACGCCAATCTTATTGACGACTTAGTATAGAAATCCCCAAAAAATAGAAACGAGGGACAGTATTACAAGTAGATCGCCTTGATTCATCCGCTTTCAATTTTTCCGATCCCGCAAATCCATTCGCTGTGATTAAGATCATCTTCTTTTTCTTCGATCGTCACAGCTTCCTTTCCTTCGCGTCCTCTTCGTGATCTTCGTGATAAAGACAGCCACGGTCAATCATGAACACTAAGGCACACGGCTGACCGCAGATAAATCATCCCGAATCGCAAAGCGAAGCGATCAGATCGTAGTATATATTCGAAGCCGTCAGTACCTGCTCGAAGCTTATGGATTCATGGGGCGAATGAGCCTGCTCCAGGCTGCCGGGACCGAGGATGATCGGCTTTATTCCCGCGGCCCAGAGCAGATTTGCATCCGAGTGGCTCGGAAAGGCCTGCGGCTCCCACGGTAGCCGGCGCTCCAGATAAACCGTCTTCAACTTCTCGGCAATGCCCCCTTTGTAAGGCAGTTCATATCCGGAGTGGACGTTTACGAACGAAAGAGAGCCGTTAAATGAAGCGTCCTGTTTTTTCTGCTCCATTACGATGTCTTCGAGTTCTATCATTATTTCGCCAAGCGGCGCGGTTGGGGCAAAGTGAACGTCGAGCGAGGCGTCACACCTCTCCGGGACGGCAAATCCCGAACGTGAACTCGAAAGGTCCCTGATATTATAGACAAGCTCGGGCCGCTCGTCGGTGAAATACCTCGATAACCGGATGAGCAGCCTCAGCAGGGCCTCGACAGGGTTTTGGCCGGCCGTGGCCAGTGATGCATGCATCCTCTTTCCGGTTGTGCTTATCCGAATCTCGATGTACCCGTAATGGCTGAAACATGGGTGCAAATCGGAGGGTTCGGCGATGAACGCCCATGGGAATCGGTACTCCCTGACCAACGCGCGGGTCCCGTCCCCCTCTTCTTCTTCGCCGCTGACGAGCGCAAGGGCGACGGGCGGGCGGCGGCCCTGTTTCCACTGCGCGAGATAAGCTTCCACGATTGCAGCGCAGCCGCCCTTCATATCGGCGGCGCCAAGTCCTTCGATCACGTCATCTTCTTCCCGGCAACTGAACAGGTCGAGATCGTGAGCCGCGACCGTATCGAGATGTCCCACCAGCACGGCGGAAATCTCCCTATCAGGGGGAATGACCAGCAGATTTGCGCGGCCGGCGCCGATCTCCTGCACCTTTACCGGCACTGCGCTCCCCTGGAGATAGTTGAAAAGAAACTCGACTATCTCATGTTCCTTCCCGGTAGGGCTGTATATATTTATGAGGTTTCTAAGAAGGCTGCGAAGCGATGCGTGATTCTCGCCGGCGAAAGACATCTCAATCCCCGTTGCCGTTCTTATGGCGGCCGTTTCTCTTCTGCCTTAGCGAGTCCAGGTTCAAAGTGAGAAAAATGTGCTCCTGAGGGCGACCAAAACCCATTTTGCGGAAAAATTGCAGGGCAGGCAAATTGTCCGCTTCAGAATCGACCAGCAGCATTCGCGCGCCCTCCGCCAACATGAGATCACTGAACCGTTTGAAAAGTCTGGAAGCTACTCCGCTTTCGTGAAAAGCCGGGTCAACGCCCAACCAGACGAGGTACCCGTATTTCCAAGCCGAGTGGTTCTTCGTCACTGTGGTGCCCAGCACGAATCCGATGATTCCGTCAGTTTCGTCGTCCCCATCTTCGGCCACAAGGCACGATTCGGAATCGTTCTGGAAAAAGTTGATGACCTCGTATTCGTCCCAGGTGCGGAAAAGATTCGGGACCTTGGCGGTAAATAGTCTTTCTCCAAGATGAAAAACAGGTGCAACATCGTCAATTTGCATCTGACGAACCGTTATGTTCGCCTTCTTCTTCCTTTTCTCCTCTTCTAAAATCGCTAATTCTTCCATAAAATCCTAACTTATTTGGATGTTTTCCGGAGCGATCCTCCCTGGACGGCTTTGCGGGCAAATGAAAGGCCCTGCCCTGTCCAATTCGAAAGATTCGACTGGACCTGATTTGCTCTTTTCGCTTCAAGTCTCCGTATTTTCCAAAACGACCGCTCCGAGCCATAGGACCTCCGTAAAATCCGATTGAGTGTGCGGAGGTTTTGCGCTAAACGCCTTACCTTGTATTATACACTTTAAACCTTGCACTTGCACACTTGTTTGATAATTTGCGGCTGAAGTCCGCCCATCATGATTTCGGCTCCGGTCAATTCTTCTGAAAGGGGCGTTTGTTTTGGACCTTGGGTTCGCGGAACTTATGCATCCGACCGGGGCTTTCATTTGGGCTCTTCTAAATATAATAATTATAAACCTGGTTCTCTCGGGAGATAACGCGGTTTTGATCGCTATGGCGATCAGGTCGCTTCCGCGCGCGATGAGGCGAAAAGGCTTCATTTGGGGCGCCGGAGCGGCGGTAGCGCTTCGCATCGTGTTCACATTCGTTGTCGCCGAGGTCCTTGGAATTCCATACCTAAAACTGATCGGCGGCCTGATTCTGCTCTGGGTGGCGGCCAAGCTCTTCGTAATGGGATTTCCCGAAAGAGAGGGCGAGCAGGCTACCAGCCTTTTCCAGGCAATCAAGATCCTGATGATCGCCGATCTGACCATGTCGCTCGACAATGTGCTCGCGATCGCGGGCGTGTCTCAGGGCAACTTTTTCCTGCTGGTCCTTGGACTTGGTCTGTCCATCCCGTTCGTAATATTTACCAGCGGACTGCTCTCCATGCTCATGGACCGCTATCCGGTCATAGTTTACATCGGGGCCGCGATACTTGGAAGGGTGGGCGCCGAGATGATTCTGACCGATCCGGTCGTGACCGGCCGGTTCGATCTGCCGCCTGCCGCGCATTACGGGTTTGAGGCTTTTTGTGCGCTCGGAGTCATTATCGCCGGCAGGCTCGCCTTAAGATTCATGATCCTCGCTGACAAAGCCGCAACAAACAATGAATCCGGGGAAAGAGAAGAGGAAGGCAATGGCGATTCTAACCATCTCCAGAGACCTGGGCAGCGGTGGCCGTGAAATTGGGAAAAGGCTCTCCGACAGCATGCGGTACAGATTTGCCGATCGTGAGAGCGTCCTTGGAAGGTTAAAGGCGGCCGGGCACAAATGGGAAAAATTGACAGAGGGCTTCGATGAGCATGCACCGAGGGTATGGGAAAAATATGACTGGTCCTACCACAGTTTCGTCGCCATGCTCCAGAGTGCGATAATGAACGAGGCCGTCTCCGGCGATGTCGTCATTATCGGGCGAGGCGGCAATTATCTGCTTAAGGGAGTCCCTTTCGTGTTGCGTGTCCGCGTAGTCGCCCCAATTGGGGAAAGAATCGCGAGGGTTTCCTCGCTCGAGGGAATTGACGAGGAGTCGGCCCGTTGGCTTATCGATAGAACGGATAGAGAACGGGCGGGATTCCTGCTGACCGTTTACGGCCGGGACGGCCGGGACCCTGCCGATTATGACATGGTCTTTGACTCGGGCGCGATGTCGATTGACGGGATTGCCGCAAGGATAATGGAAATTCTCCCGGAAAAAGATCGGCTTAAAGACGAAAAATCGTCGCACGATCTTAAGATGCGGGCGCTGGCCGCTGATATCAAAGCACGTCTTTTCACCACACTGCCCTTTTTCATGTCAACGCTGGAGGTTGAATTCGACGGAGAGGCCGTTTGCATTCGCGGAGTGGTTCGGCTGCCGCGCGAGCGGGAGTTGGTGGTTAAACAATCAAGGGAATTGGCCGCCGGGGCCCCTTTGAGATTCGAACTGAAATACAGGCGGTGAGTGAGATCGAGGCTTGACAGAGTCATGGATTGATCTCACATTCAATTCGATTCCACTCCTTTCATGGAGGTTATCGCCATGCCTGATGCCAGAATCGACAACGTTACCCTCCACTATGAAACCGCTGGGCAGGGGCAGCGACTTCTCTTTTTGAACGGTCTCGGCATGAGCATCCGGGACTGGGAAAAACAGGTCGATTACTTTTCGAAAAGCTACCAGGTCATAACATTCGATTACCGGGGGCAGGGCGGCTCCGACAAACCGCCGGGGCCATACAGCATCCCTCTTTTCCACGACGACACCGTCCGGCTGCTGAGGTCGATCGATGCCTGGCCCGTTCATGTGGTCGGCCTTTCAATGGGCGGCCTGATAGCTTTCCAAATGGCCGTGAGCCACCCGGAGATGCTGAGGAGCATGGTTATCGTCAACAGTGGGCCGGATCTCACACGGCGAACACCGGGTCAAAAATTCGAACTCCTGAAGCGCAGATTTATTGTACGGGTATTTGGAATGCGCGTGATGGCAAAAATCATGGCCCATCGCCTCTTCCCGGAAAAAGGGCAGGAAAACATCCGCGGGGAAATAGCGCAAAGGTGGGCGAGAAATGACAGGAAAGCCTACGGCAATACGATCCGGGCGCTTCGGGACTGGAGCGTTTTGAATCATCTCGGCGAGATCCGCTGTCCAACCCTGGTCATAGCGGCGGACCGGGATTACACGCCCGTCAGCTACAAGCAATATTACGTGAGCAGGATGCCCGACGCCAAACTGGCAGTAATTGCCAATTCCCGCCATTTCACCCCGCTGGACCAACCGGAGAGTTTCAACGCAACCGTGGCCGAGTTTCTGAAAGCGCATTCCTGAGGGCTGCTGCGCCAAAATGGAAGATTGCCGGGGCATTCGCTTCCCAACCTGGTCCGTTACATCTCACCCGCGCCCGGCATGGCTTACCGAGACTTTGGCCGTACGCGCTCCTGCATCAAAAGCGGTTACGGACCATTCCGTTGCCTGCGCCGAATGATTATTGGGAGATGTGGTTCGGGTGAGACGCTGTTTTGAGTGGAGGAAATGTCGATGGATAGGGGAAGAGACCATGCGAACCGGCATGCTGTATGGATCGGCTCATGCATTATTGCGGCCGCGCTCACGGCGGCCTCGAAATATTACCCTTATTTTCCGGGGGATGTAACGGTGGAAAGGGGGGTGCAATCCCTGTTCTCCACGAACCTGAATTGGGCCGAAGGTGTCTCGCGGACGGTCGAATTGCCCTGGGTTCTTCTTATCCTGGTAATTGTATGCGCCCTTTCCCGGGGCCTGGCCGGCTGGCGCGCCCCGCTTCTCGCCATCCTCAGCTTGTTGGGGGTGTGGGGCCTGGGTGCATTGCTCGGCCCCGTCATCGCGCGGCCGCGGCCTTCACCGGAGCTTGTGCGCGTCTTTCGACCACTTACAGGCTATAGCTTCCCTTCGCTTTTTGCTCTGAGGTTTGCCGCCACTTTTGGCTTTCTGGCAACTCTTGCCATGAACAAGAGTTCCGGCGCGTTGCGCGTAGGCCTGTCGATCGGGTGCGGGGTGCTTTTACTTCTTGGTTTTGTGGCTCGGGTCGCCCTGGGGGCGCACTGGCCCAGTGACGTGGCGCTGTCCTATCTGATCGCGCTGCTTTGGGCCTCGCTGCTTATCCATTTCATTTGAGAAACGATTTCCAGTTAAGGCAAAGCGCGTGGCGAATCACTTCCGCCCGCGGGTGCGTTTCGTGCCGCGTCGAATCTACCATCTCGCTTTATTTCTTCTTGAGACCGTCAATCCAGTCCGCGGTAGTCAGCACTTTGCTGAAGGCCATTCCCTGGGTTACCAGGATCGCCCGGTGAAGTTCTTCGGCTGTGACGCTTCCCGCTTCGTTGGCAAGGGCCAGAGTGCCGGTGGCGTCCGAGAGGAACTCCACGCCGAAGCCGAGATGAAACGCTTGGCGGGCCGTAGTGTCGCAGCACATCTGGGTCATGTAGCCGCTGACCACCACGGTGTCTATGCCTTTTTCCCTGAGCCACTTCTCCAGAATAGTGCCCGTAAAGCTCCCCGGCAGTTCTTTCTCGATCAGGAGATCATGGGGGCGTTCGGCAACTTCCCGGTGAAGCTCCCATTCAGGGCTCCCCTTTTGGAATATGGGACGATCAGGTGACGTTGTAACATGTTGGATTACGATGACCGGCACGCCGACCTCCGTTGCGGCGCCCATGGCCGTGGTGATTTTTCCGAGGCTTCCATCAGGGTGCGTTACCGGGAGCTTGCCGGTAAAATATTCGTTCTGCACGTCTATGACCAATAGAGCACGTTTCACGGTTTTTTCTCCTCGTCTCCCCGACGCGCATTGATAGCTTTAACATTCAACAGCGTCGGTTCGCCCATCTAAAGGCCCTTTTCGATTTTCACCCTTAATCCAGTCTGCTTCCGCCGGAACCGGAGCTTTTTCTGAAGTGTTTGATTTAAATCTTATCAAGCAATGCATCTGCAGTGTCCGGATGATCCTGGGCTATATACCACAAGATTTCATCCAGGTCGGTTTCCGCCCGCGGACGCTTAAGCACGCGGGCCATCAGGTGGGCATTCTCTTTTGTGCGGCAAGTCGTTCGCGTCCTCGCGCCTTGATGGCTTTAACTTCCAACGGAGTCGGTTCGCCGCTGTCACCCCCCTTTTTGATTTCCGCCCTCAGTTCTTCAAGGCGCATAGCATGAAGGCGGTCCCTTTCATCCAGAAGGCGCAAGGCTTCGCGCATAACTTCGCTTGCGGAACCGTAAAGACCGCTTTCAACCTTCTTTTTAACCAACTCTTCCAACTGTGGCGTGAGGGAAACATTCATGGTATCGGCTCCTCTCTCGTAGTACCCACGTAACAACAAGCTTTGTTATTTTCTGTTATTATAAGCCGCAGAGAACAAAATGCGAGTTTTTTCCGCCTAATCATTTTGTCCAGTGCTTTGGTTTCCGCACTGCCCGCAAAGCCTTGTCCTGCCTAGACCATGATTTCGACATGAGACAAGATAATTCCAATTGTCTCGTGTTCGGTGTAGTAGCAAAGTTCAAATGTCCCATTTTTCCAAAGCAGAGATGCCCTATCATCTGATAGGACGACAGAGGAAAATGGGGCGTTTCACATTCTGTTGCCTTGTGATAAACTAAGGCCATGAAAACACCTGATCCGATCCTGACCCAATTCCGCGCGGCGCTTAATGAGATTTACGGCGACCGCATCGACCGTGTGGTGTTGTTTGGCTCACGCGCGCGCGGTGATGAGCGCCCGGATTCCGATTACGATATTGCCGTCTTCCTGAAATCGCTGCCGGATAGATGGGCCGAACTCGACAGACTGGCCGACCTGCGCGTCAGCTTCCTTGATGAGACCGGCGCTTTTTTGGATGCAAAGCCGTATCCTGCCGCGGCTTACGGGGAAAGAACGGCCCTCATGCATGAAATCAGAGAGGAAGGGCTTGACCTGTGACACCCGAAGCAGCGCGTTTTCTCGAAAAGGCACGAACGCTTCTCGAACATGCCGATACCATGCTCAGCGTCAATCTTAACGATGATGCAGGGCGCACGGCCTATCTTGCCGGGTTTCATGCCGCACAAGCTTTCATCTTCGAACACCTAGGAAAAGCACTCAAGACGCATAACGGCGTCCAGAAAGAATTTCTGCGCCTCACCAAGGACGTTCCGCGCTTTTCGCTCAAGCTTCGCGGCTTCTTATCTCAGTCCTACAACCTCAAAGCTATTGCCGATTACGAGACCGGCCCCGGTTCCGAAATCTCTGCGGAGCGCGCCATAGAAGCGGTTGAAACGGGGAAGCAATTTGTAGCTCACATTGCTGGTCTGTTATCCGCCCCTTCCCCCTCGCCGGGGCGCAATCCTGGCGTCTGTCCGTAAAAAACGAGCGCTGTGCCTTCAGTGCAAAGAGCCTAGTCTTTCCTTACATGGGACAATATAACTCCAATTGTCTCGTGCTGGGTTCCGGCTAGTCTTTGCGACCAGACACGGAACCCGAAGGCAGATTTTATTAAAGCAAATTTGTTCAGGGTTCCATTCGGATGGGTTAGAAAAACGGATCTTTGGAATCGCCCTTTCATCTCCCAACTAAAACTCGATTCCTTTCCGGGCTTTCAAGCCCTGGTCGGCGAAGGGATGCTTTATCTCCTTCATCTCGGTCACCAGGTCGGCGATTTCGATGAGTTCAGGGGGGGCGCCTCTTCCTGTTACCACGACGTGGAGACCGGGGGGTCTTTCTTGAAGCCCCTGCAACACGGCCTCTTTGGACAGGAGCCCGTAGGACAGGACCACGTTCAGTTCATCGAGAATGATCGTGTCGTAATATCCCCGCTTCATTTCGGAGAGGGCTTCTTCCCAGCCTGCTTGCGCCAGGCGCCGGTCCTCGTCCAGGTTCTGCTTGTTCCATGTAAAGCCGCTCCCGAGGGGTTTGATTTCAATCTCTTCAACCTTTCCGAACGATTGAAGCTCTCCGTAAGCCCATGAACCCTTTATGAACTGCAGGACGAGCGTCTTCATGCCGTGTCCCGCAGCACGCATGGCCATGCCGAGGGCCGCGGTGGTCTTGCCTTTTCCTTTCCCTGTAAAGACAATCAGGTAGCCCTTTTCACCGCTCATCCTTTTCTCCTCCTAGGAACAAAAAACGGTGTATCGCGCGAACAACCCTCAACGACGAACCTCGCTTAGCGCGGAAGGCGCACGCCGAGCAAAACAGGGCCGACGGATTTTACAAACAGAAAAAGCGGGCTCGCGCCCGCTTCCATTTTCAAAATTGCCGAAATAAAACATTCTATGCCGGTTACTCACGAATCCTTTGTCGTTGAAGGCGCGCTGTCCGTTTTCTTCTCAACCGTTTCCGCTTTGTGTTCCGCAGGCTTGCCCGTGCTTTGGTTCTTGCCCGCATAATCGGTAGTATACCAGCCTGAACCCTTGAGATGGAAAGTACTCATGGAAATGAGCTTCCGGAGGTGACCGTGACACTTGGGACATTCCGTAAGAGGCGGATCGGAGAACCGCTGCATAGCCTCGGACGTCTTTCCGCACTTGGAACATTCATATTCGTAAATTGGCATATCCGTTTATCTCCTCGAATACATAGTTCTATTACTATTGCCTGCGTAATTATAAGTCTTACGCATTTCCTGTCAAGCATTATTGAACGCCAGGGTAGACCTGATTCAGAGAGCCGTTTACAACCTGCAGGATAGTATACTGCCTCTCCAGGTCTCCCTTCTGGTTAACGCTATATGTGCCTGTGACCCCGTTGAAACGCTTTGCCTCGATCAGGCTCTGGAACAACGAGCTGCGGTCGCCTGCGCCTCGCGAGGAGTCCCGGGCCTGCAGCAGCATGGTGAGAGCATCGTAGGCCTGCGCTTCAAGATATGAAGGAGTCGAGTTATAGAGGGATGCGAATTTTTCACGGAACGCGCTGACCTTTGGATTTTGGCTTTCCGGAAAAAACGCGGTAGCAAACAGCGCCTGATCGACATAGACACCGCCCGCCTGCACGAGGGGCGCCTCACTCCAGAGATTGGTCCCGAGCAGGGTGGCCCCGACCACATTATTGTAAGGTAGTTGCGGGGCGATAAGGGAAACCGTGCTCACCTGGTCCGGAATGAACAGCGCCTCGAAAGGCGTGCCCTGAGCGACTGAGAGCGGAACGTTTTTCTTCCCTATGGTGATAAGTTTTTGCAAAGATTCCGTGAAATCGGTGCTCTTTTCCTTGTAGGAGGCGCTTGCCACCATGCTTCCACCCTGTTCCTGCACCGTTTGGGCAAATATCTTGGAGAGCTTTTGCCCATACCGGTCGTCGGGGAACAGGCAGGCGAAGCGTTCGTATTTGAGTTTTTCCCTGCAATAGTGGACAAGAGCGCCGACAAGGTCCCGGCTGTCAATGAACACGTGCAGGACAAAAGAGCTGTCCTGGGCTTCATCTTCTTTTTGGGTGAGGGAAAGCAGAGGTATGCCGTCACGATTGGCAAGTGGGGCCACCGTTTTGTTTGCCTGGGCGCCAAGCGGACCCACTATGGCCAGAACGCCTTCTTTCGCGAGTTCGTTAAACGAGCGGGCAACGGTATCCGCTTCGGAGCCCGCGTCCTTGATCAGCATGGTGACTTTCTGGTTGGGGTGAGCTTCGGTCCAGTCGGAAACGGCCAGATTCAGCCCGCGAACCACCATTTCCCCGTATTTTGCGTTGGGGCCGTTCAGTGGGACCATGACCCCGATCTTTTCAGGATTGAATGGTATTCCGCCGGCTTCGGCAACTTTGGCGCCCCTGATCGACGCCTGGATCTCTCCGGCAAGAGGATGTCCGGGATTTTGGGCAACGATCGCTTTCAAATTTTCCCGAGCCTGTTCGGCCTGTCCTTTTTGAATTTCGATCCCGGCCAAACGGAAGTCCAGGAAAACCCTCATGAAATCGGAAGGATTTCTTTTATACAGCTTCTTGATTGTCCCCTCGTCGGCATTGTCAAGAAGCTGCTTTGTGCGTTGGGTAAGGTCTTTTCTTCGTTCCACGGTATCCGCAACGGAAAAACCCGAAGAACACCAGTCGAAAGCAGTTTGAATGTCGTTTTCCGAGCCATAGATTTCGATCATCAGTTCGGCCAGGCCAAAACGCACCACTGGTTGATCCGCAGAAGATTCCCACAGTCCAACAGCTTCTTTCATCACCTGCTTCTGCTTGCCGGTCTGGGCCAGCAGCCGCAAACGGTTGAGTTTGGCGGCCGGCAGCCCGCTCCAGGCGGGATAGGCGTAAATGAGATAATCGAAGTATTTGGCCGCCTGCTCGGCCTGGCCCTGCGCCAGGTAAATCTCACCGATCCTGTTCATCGATTGAGCTGCTATTGCAGTACTGGGGAACTTCTGAATAATACGTTCCCACAGGGCGATGGCGTTGGGCACCTTGCCGGCTTTATATGCAGTCTCGGCCTGATTATACAGGTCTTCCGCCTCCCGTGGATTGACTGTGGAGAAACTGGCCGTCAGGTCGGGCGCCTGAGGTTGGCTGGGGCAACCGGTGAGGAGTATCGCGCAAACCATCAGGACAGCCAGTGCACCTAAATCGTTCCTTTTCATAACTACCTCTGGCACAAATGCTCATGTTTTGATTTCGAACACCCAAACGAACAGGGCACGCAAATAGCGTGCCCTTAATACACCGGATGGTCCGCCAAGAAAAGACCAAACGTGAAATTTTGACCTGCCCCTATTTCTTAACTTCCTCGAAATCGGCGTCAACCACGTCGTCATCGGATTTTTTCTGCTGCTGAGGCTCGTCGGCCGCCTCGCCCGTGCCCGGCTGAGTTCCCGCGGTGCGCTTGTAGGCCTCCTCAGCGAGCTTGTGGGACATTTGCATCAGGGCGTCCATCTCCCGCTGGATGGCATTTTTGTCATCGCCGTCGAGCGTGGGCCTGAGCTTTGCTATTTGAGCCTCGATGTCCGATTTAGTGCTTTGGTCAACCTTGTCCCCCATCTCGCGCAAAGTTTTCTCGGTGCTGTAAATGAGGGTGTCCGCCTGGTTCCTGGTCTCGACGAATTCGCGCTTCTTCTTGTCATCCTCTGCATGCTGCTCGGCCTCGCGCACCAGGTTCTTGATCTCGGCGTCGCTAAGACCGCTGGAAGCCGTGATCTGGATCGATTGTTCCTTCTGGGTCGCCAGGTCTTTTGCCGATACGTGCACTATGCCGTTTGCGTCTATATCGAAGGTGACCTCGATCTGAGGAATGCCCCTGGGCGCGGAAGGAATTCCTACCAGTTCGAACCTGCCGAGCGTCTTATTGTCGCCGGCCATTTCGCGCTCGCCCTGCAGGACATGGATTGAAACGGCGGTCTGGTTGTCGGCGGCCGTTGAAAATATCTGACTTTTGCGCGTCGGGATCGTGGTGTTGCGCTCAATCAACTTAGTCATAATGCCGCCCAATGTCTCGATCCCAAGAGAAAGCGGTGTCACGTCGAGCAGCAGCACGTCCTTGACCTCGCCTCTCAAAACACCGCCCTGAATTGCCGCGCCGATCGCCACAACTTCGTCGGGATTGACGCCTCTGTGAGGCTCCTTGCCGAAAAATTCCTGGACCTTTTGCTGAACACGAGGCATGCGGATCATTCCGCCGACAAGGATAACCTCGTCGATTTCGTTCCGGGAAAGGCCTGCATCCTTGAGAGCCTGCTGCATCGGCGGAAGAAGCCTGTCGATGAGGTCCTCGACCATCGCTTCGAGCTTGGCCCTGCTCAGCTTTATGTTCATGTGCTTCGGTCCGGAAGCATCCGCGGTGATGAAGGGCAGGTTTATTTCGGTTTCCATCGTGGTCGAGAGCTCGATCTTGGCCCGCTCCGCGGCTTCCTTCAGCCTCTGAAGGGCCATCTTGTCGGTCCTCAGGTCGATGCCGTAATCTTTCTTGAACTCCGTAGCCAGCCAATCGATAACCCGCTGATCGAAGTCTTCCCCGCCAAGGTGGGTATTGCCGTTAGTGGATTTGACCTCGAATACCCCTTCGCCGATTTCCAGGATGGAGATATCGTAAGTGCCGCCGCCGAGATCGAACACGGCGATCTTTTCGTCCTTTTTCTTATCGAGGCCGTAGGCAAGTGACGCGGCAGTGGGTTCGTTTATGATGCGCAAAACGTTCAAACCCGCGATTTTACCCGCGTCCTTCGTGGCCTGCCTCTGGCTGTCATTGAAATAGGCGGGCACCGTTATGACGGCGTCAGTGACTTTTTCCCCCAGGTAATCCTCCGCCGTCTGTTTCATCTTCATCAGGACAAAGGCCGAGACTTCCGTCGGACTGTAATCGCGTCCCCTGATCTGGATGTGGGCGTCTCCGTTCGAAGCGCGGACTATTTTGTAAGGAAGAACTTTTGTATCTTCCTGGACTTCTCTTGTTTCGAATTTGCGGCCGATAAGTCTTTTTACAGCGGACACCGTGTTCTCGGGATTGGTTATCGCCTGCCGCTTGGCAACCTGCCCGACAAGCCGCTCACCGCTCTCGGTGATTGCCACCATGGAAGGAGTTATCCGGCTGCCTTCCGCATTGGTCAAAACTTTAGGCTCCTTTCCCTCCATGATCGCCACCACTGAATTGGTGGTCCCGAGGTCGATTCCTATAACTTTACTCATTATAATTGCCTCCTTCGGTCTCCAGGTTAGTACACCTTAGCAGCGCGTTGACTCATTATGGCCGCTCCCGGGGTGCGCAGTTCATCAAGCTTCATCCTTCGTGTTCCTTGAGACCCCCACCCTCGCAGGTCTGAGGAGCCTGTCTCTCAAAGTGTAGCCTTTTTGAAATTCCCTTATCACAGTCATATCGGGGTGTTCCGAACTCTCCTCCTGGACCACCGCCTCATGCCGATTGGGGTCGAAACACTGGCCCACCGATTCAAAAGGGGCCGCACCGAACCTTGCGAAAATATCCATAAAGCTCTTGAGCGTCATCCGCACGCCATCGAGAAGACCTTTGCAGTTTGAGTCCTTCGCGCCGTGTTCGACCGCCCGCTCAAGGTTGTCAATGACCTCGATGAGCTGTTTCATGAGGCTTTCATTGGCATAGGCTATTCCCTCGGTCTTCTCTCTTTCGAGCCGCTTCCTTGTGTTGTCCAGTTCCGCGGCAAGCCTCAGGATACGGTCCTGTGCCTGTTTGAGTTCCTCCTGGCATTTCGAGAGAGGCTGCCGGCCGTCTTCGGAGTTCTCCGAAGTCCCGGCCTGTGGTTGATTTTCGTCCCCCTGGCAGGGAGTTTCGCTCGTCGTCTTTTTTACAACAGGTATCAATCTGTTCCCTCCATTTAACGCAACTCAAGATTCCAAACAATATAAGCTGAGTTTTGGACAAATGTGACGGCTCACCGCGAAAAGTTGTCATCGGGACCTTCGATGAGTTGGCTCAGCAATTTTGCCGTGAACTCGACGATCGGGATAATCCTGGAATAGTCCATGCGCAGCGGACCAATCACTCCGAGCACGCCCAACGGAGTTTCCCCCCGCCAGTAAGGAGACGATATAAGGCTCATCTCCTCCCATCCTTCGAATTCACCCTCCGTGCCGAGAATTATCTGGATTCCAGTGGAAGCCTTCAACGTCTCGTCGAGGAGCCGCACCATCCTGGATTTATCCTCGAAGGCCTGAAGTATGCGCCTCATGGCCTCCACGCCGGCGAACTCCGGGTTGTCAAGGAGATTTGTCCGGCCCTCTATGTATATGTCGCTTTCGTCGATCGTGCCCTGGATTGCGCGCTGAGCCACCTGAAGAGCACGCGAAAAAAGTCGGTCGAAGAGCACCTTTTCCGTCGCCATTTCCTCCAGGATCCGCTCTTTCACCCTGGATATCGGCACATTCTGGAGCAACTCATTGACGTAAAGACTATATTTGTCCAGTTCGACCTGACTGATTTCCTCGTCCGATTCGATATTCGTCTGATTGACAAGGCCTGCCCGGGAAATCAGGATGACCTTGATATTAAACGGGCCGACCCGAAGAAATTCAATATGTTTAAAGGACGTGAGCGAAAGTTTGGGCCAAAGGACGACCCCGGCCTGCCTGCAAAACTGGGATAGCAGCCTGGACGTCCTGCGCAGCAGGTCCCTCATGTCTCGCGGTTTATTTTGCAATGCATCGCGAATCCGGTCCTTTTCCAGGCCGCCCAATTGCCTTGACTGCATTATCGAATCCAGGTACAGCCGCAGGCCCTGAACGGTCGGAATCCGGCCGGCGGACGTGTGCGGCTGGTGAAGCAGTCCCATTTCCTCGAGATCGGCCATCACGTTCCGGATGGTGGCCGGGCTGACGTTCATGGCGCCTCGTTTGGAAATGGTCCTGGACCCGACCGGCTCCCCGGTTTCGATATAGTCGGTGATAACGGCTTCCAGGACAGACTGATCACGTTGGGTAAGTTTGATCACACCCGGCTCCTCATTGGTAGCACTCACCCCAAAAGAGTGCTAAAAAAAATTAGTGCCGTTTCACCCTTTTGTCAAGACACAACATAAGAAACTTGAGTAATTAAATCGTTACTCAGACCTTTGTACTCGACGTTATTTACTCGGGCGCCTGCCCGAGCCTATTATCCCGCAAAATCCTCCGAGAAGATCCAGCACTCTTGCCGTAGAGTCGTCCGTCAGACTGCCGCAGCCGCACCCGGGGGTAAAAAGCGAAGAAGCGAGTATTCTTTCGAACTCCATGCCGAAGCCGGCAAGCTCCCCGGCCTGTGCGATCCACTTCGCGGCCAGACCCCGGGGGGTTTGGGCCCGGATCGTCTCGGCGTCCGATGTGGGGACTACGCCCCAGGCCATGTTTCCGCCCCTTTCAAGGAAGTCGATACATTCTTTTCCGAACAGGATGAACTTGTCAAAATAGCCGTAGGAATCGAAATTGATGATGTCAAGATTTGACTGGAACGCCAGCATCCAGTCGGTGTTGGCGCAGATGTGGACGCCGGCGATTCCTCCCGCCTCATGAATTGCACCGGCCACTTCGGCCAAAAGATTAATGACCAGATCGGCGGACACTGTTATGAAAGCGGAGGAGCCGAACCCGGCGAGTCCGGGTTCGTCGAGAAAAATTATGACGGGCGCTCCGAAGGTCTTCATGATCTCGATCTGCCACCTGGCTTTGAGCCCGAGGAGCTTCGGCACGATGTCCAGGAAGCGTTCGTCGTATATGAGGGCGCGCCCGTTCTGGTCCTTTATTCCGCACAGAAAGGTAAAAGGTCCGGTTATCTGGCCTTTCAGGGCGCGAAAGGGCCGGCCGGCGCCCCCAACTATATTCAGGAAACGGCGGAAGGTTGCGCCGGTTTCTTCTCCCAGCGGGAAAAGCGAATCATTCAGTTTGAGCGATCCATCTTCGATCGCAAGGTACTGTTCGTAGAAACGCAGAGACTCATCGTCGAATTCGAGAGTATCCGACCTCACGAACTGTTTGCCCCCTTCCGTTACGAGTCCGGGCAGACCCTCGATATACTGAGCCATCATCTGCTCGGCGGGATATACCGGCAACTGGGGCCACGCCGGAATTTCGGGCGCAGCTTGTAGGGCAAGCCGGATTGCCGTTTCACGGTCGGTTTGAGGCATGCTGCCGATCAGGGTGGCGGACCCGAGTCCCTGGAAGCTTTTCAAAGGGTGGCTCCTTTCAATCGTGAACTTATGGTTTAAATTAACAGGCGCATCCGTTCATTTTCAAGCCGGGACGAAGCAATTGAACCGAGATTCGGAAATAATCCCATCTTTTACCGGTATCAAGTTTTATTTGCTTTTCTCTCTTTCACTGTTCTACAAATACTGCAACTTTATTATCCAGGGGAGGAGACATGGCGGAAGATCTCAAGAAAATGTATCGCACGGTAATGGAGGACCATTTCCCGAATTCTCTGAGTATAAGCTTCGGAGACCAGTCGCTCGTGTACAGGAAACGCTCGTGGAAGTTTCCGGACGACAAATCCCGAGAGCTGATTGAAAAGGGGCTCCGATACGGGGAAAACCCCGGTCAGGAAGCGGCCCTCTACGAACTGGTCAATGGGAATCTGACGCTGGGCGCCTGCCGGTTCATCGATGCAGGAAACGGCCTGGTCAGCGCCATTTCCGAGGCTGATATGCTCCAGGAGGGAAAACATCCCGGGAAGATCAATCTCACGGACTTGGACAACGGGTTAAACATACTGAAATATTTGATGGACAAACCGGCTGCGGTAATTCTCAAGCATAACAATCCCTGCGGCGCGGCCCTCGGCTCCAGCCTGACCGAGGCATACCACCGCGCAAACCGCGCCGACCGGATAGCCGCTTTCGGTGGATGCCTGGTGTTGAACCGCCCGGTTGACAAGGCCACCGCCCAGCTTATTTCTGAAAACTATCTCGAAGTGGTCGCCGCTCCCGAGTTCGAGGAAGGGTCCCTGGCCATTTTGAAAACGAGGCCCAACCTGCGCATCGTTCAGGTATCCAGGATAGACCGCCTCAGGGACTATATCGACATGCGGTTTGTCGATTTCAAATCGCTTATCGACGGAGGCCTCATTGTGCAGCAATCGCCGCTCAATAAGATCAAAAACGGCGAAGATTTCAAACTGGCTGAAACCGCTTACCAAGGCAAAACCTATACAATCAACAGAAAGCCGACCGAGCAGGAAATGGCGGACCTTCTTTTCGGATGGTTTGTCGAACAGGGAGTGACTTCCAATTCAGTTCTATACGTAAAAGATGAATGCACGGTAGGGATCGGCACCGGGGAGCAGGACCGTGTCGGGGTCGCTGAAATCGCCGTCTATAAGGCTTACCAGAAATATGCCGACGCGCTTTGTTTCGACAGGCATAAGATCCCGTACAAGGACCTGGAACTCGCCATCGAAAAAGGTGAGCGCCCGGGGGGGCAAAAAGAGGAAATCGATGCCCTTACCTGTGAGGCCAAGGCGGGCCTTAAAGGTTCGGCCATGGTTTCCGACGCCTTTTTCCCATTTAGGGACGGCGTAGACGTTGGAATCCGCCAGGGCATAAAATCGGTTGTTCAGCCGGGCGGTTCGATAAGGGACTGGGAGGTGATCGAGGCCTGCAATGAAGCCGGGGTTACAATGGTGTTAACCGGACAGAGGGTGTTCAGGCACTGACAAGGGGACGCGGGGACGCGGGTTGCATGGGGTTTGGATTGATATTGGTTTAGATCGCCCTCTCGCGCTTAGCGCTTGAGGGATGGTTGGAATTGAAATTGTGGGGTTGTCGTAACCTCTCGGCCGCGCTTTCGCGCTTTTCGAAATTGCGGAATTTTCGGTACGCTGTCCTTGGTCGTATCATCTTAGCAGGGGGTGAAAAATGGAAGTTCCTGATCTTGCCGACAAGGGTTACAGGGTCGATGCAGACGGTTTCTTGTTGGACCCCGGCGAATGGGACGCCAAATTCGCGGAGGGGCTTGCTTCGTCCGTCGGCATTCCAGGGGGATTAACATCACAGCATTGGTACGTGATCAACTTCATCAGGGAAAGCTTTGCGGTAAACGGAAAATGCCCGACGATCTATGAAATCTGCAGGGCGCACGGCTTGCGTCTGGCCGAGTTGAAAAGACTTTTCCCGACCGGTTACCTGAGGGGTGCGTGCAGGCTTGCAGGCCTGACATACTCGGAGGAGCCCGCTCACACCTCCTGGCTGCCTCGCACTCGGCCGGAAAGGACACTGAAAACCCCCAAGGAAAGAATCTACCGGGTGGACATACACGGATTTCTGGTCGATCCATCCGAATGGGACGAGGATTACGTGGTTTTCAAAGCGCTCGAGATGAAAATGCCCAGCCTTACGGACGATCACTGGAGGGTAATCAATTTCCTTCGAAAAAGGTTCGAGGAAACCGGGACGGTTCCGACCGTATATGAAACCTGCGAGGAAAACCGAATCGAACTCGAAAACCTGGAGTCCCTTTTCCCTGATGGTTATCACAGGGGGGCGGTCAAAGTCTCCGGCCTCAGGGTGAGATAGTAAACGTGAGCGGTATGCCGAAAAACAACCGCTCATACAAAGTTTCGCTGATATCTGGTCTCATCATCGCGGATCGAGCAGGTCGAAACACCCCTTATAATGCCTTTGGCCGACATAGCAATCGGAGGGCAAATCAGTAGTGCACCAGCCTCCCCCAAGGGCGTCGACAAGGAGGACGCTGGCATTCATTCGGCCGCCCAGAATGCCGACCGCCGTCAACTGATTGGACAGCAGGATTGTTTGGGTGGTTATCACGTCCAGGGCGCTTGCCGTTCCCGCCTTGTAGTGATTGATGGTGATGTCGAGATTCCGAATTGAAGAATTAACCGCCGCGTCCTGCGCCTGCGCCTGTTGTTCCAGGATACGAAGCGCCGCCAGGTTATCTTCGACCTGCTGGAACCCGGCAAGAACTGTTTGGCGATAAGTAGCCGCACTCGCGTCATAAGCGGCCCGGGCTTCCTCGGTCTGAGCGCCTCTTAGTCCACCGTCGAATAAAGTTTGCTGAAGCACACCGGGCCCGAGCGTCCAGAACCGGGCCGGCCAGGTAAACCACTGGGCGGCGGTGGCGGCCTGGAACCCGCCGGTGGCGCTGAGAGTGAGCGTTGGATAATAGGCGGCTATGGCTACTCCTATCTGGGCATTTGCGGCTGCGGCCTGCCTTTCTGCCGCCGCGATATCGGGCCTGCGTTCGAGAAGCTCCGAGGGTACTCCGGCAGGTACTTCCGGAGGTGGCCCATCGAGCGGGCTGGGAGGAATGGTCAATTCCGATGGGGCTTTACCCATGAGTATGGCGATCGCGTGCTCCATCTGAGCCCGCTGAACGCCAAGGGCGATCAGTTGCGCTTCGGTGGTTTCGAGTTGAGTCACCGCCGTCTGCACGTCGGACTGGGCCGCCACACCGGTTGCATACCTGTTTTTTGTCAGTTCGAGAAATTTCCGATAGGCTGCAACTGTATCACTCAGCACCTTTGTCTGGGAATCCAGGGTGCGAAGCTGAAAATAGTTCTGTGCCAGCAGGGCCTGGGCGCTGAGGCGTACTCCCTCGAGGTCGGCGGCGCTTGCCTGTGCGCTTGCTTTGCTTGACTCGACCTGCCGCCGAACCTTGCCCCAGAGGTCGAGCTGCCAGGTCACCGCGCCGTCAAAGGAGTAATCAGAATTTACAAGCGATGCCGAAACACTTCCCGGGCTGGTGCTGCTGATAGACGACCCTACGGCTCCGGGGCTACGGGCGGATTGGCGGGTCCGGGAGACGGTGGGGCCCGCCGTGACCGTGGGAAAGTAAGCCGCGCGGGCGGCCTGGACCAGGGCAAGGGCCTCCCTGAACTGCGCCTCGGCCGTTTTGACGTTTTGATTCGAGATATTGACCTGTTCTTCGAGCCCGTTCAATTGAGTATCGTTATACACGATCCACCAGGTCCCGCGGGGAACATGGTCCCGGGGCTCCGCTTTTTTCCAGCCCTCGATTTCCTTGTATGAAGCCGGGGCGTCAACCTTGGGCTTTACGTAATCCGGGCCCACTGTGCACGCGGAAGTCACAATAAGCAGCAAAACCGCCGCCAAATCGGGGAGTCTTATTCGCGCCATGCGTTCACCTATTCACCGGCATCTGTTCCCCGCCTTTGGCCGTTTTTTGGCCTATGCTTCAAAGACCAGAGCCGCATTCGGTCCATATAAAGGTAGATGACCGGGGTAGTAAAAAGCGTTAGCATCTGGCTGAAAATCAGCCCGCCCACGATGGATATGCCGAGCGGCCGCCGCAGCTCATATCCAACGCCTGTGCCGATCGCAAGTGGCAGTGCCCCCAGCAAAGCAGCCATTGTCGTCATCATGATCGGCCGAAACCTCAGCAGACTGGCCTGATAAATCGCCTCGGCAGGGTCCTTGCTCTCCCTTCGCTCAGCATCCAGGGCAAAGTCGACTATCATGATGCCATTTTTTTTCACAAGGCCTATCAGGAGAATAATCCCGATTACCGCGATCAGGCTGAGATCCGTTTGGCAAATAAGCAGGGCAACAAGCGCGCCCACGCCTGCGGACGGCAGCGTGGAGAGGATGGTGATCGGGTGAATATAGCTCTCGTATAACATTCCCAGCACTATGTAGACCGAAAAGAGCGCCGCCAGGATCAATATGGGTTCATTGGCAAGAGAGGCCTGGAAGGCCTGGGCCGTTCCCAGAAAGGTTCCATGAATGCTTGCCGGCATCCTCATTTCGGAGGTTGCCGTCTCAATAGCCTGTACCGCGTCACCGAGCGCCACGCCTGGAGGCAGATTGAAGGAGATCGTCACGGCCGGGAACTGCCCCGCATGGTTGACCGACAGCGATGTATAGGACGGAACGTATTTGGTGAATGCGCTCAACGGCACCTGGGCCCCGGTGACGGAGTTAACATAGACGTCCCGCAAAATCTCGGGCCGCTGCCAAAACGTTGGAGCGAACTCCATTACCACGTGATACTGGTTCAACTGAGTGTAGTTGATGGCGACCTCGTCCTGGCCGAAAGCGCCGTAAAGCGTATTGTCGATGAGCTGCGCGGATATGCCGAGGCGCGATGCCGTGAGACGGTCGATTCGCACCATCGCCTGCTGCCCCTTGTTTTGCTGATCGCTGCTCACATCAACCAGTTGGGGCAGTTTATAAGCCTGTGCCAGCACGCGGGGCGCCCATTCATTGATGTCCCCCAGGCTGTCGCTCCTGAGGGTGTACTGGTAGGCGGCATTGCTGATCATTCCGCCGATCCGCAGGTCCTGGACCGACTGCAGATAGGTAGGGGCGCCGGGTACGCTCATAAGCTTCTGGCGCAGCCGCCCGATGATTTCGGACGCTGTCGCCTTCCTCTCTTCAAAGGGTTTGAGCGCTATGAACATGCGTCCGGCATTTGTCGTCGAACCCCCCGGTCCCGCGCCGCCGGTGAAGCCGGTTACATTGGCGACATCGGGATCGTCTCTAATGATATCAACTATTTGCGTCAGCTTCTTGCTCATGGATTGAAAAGAGATATCCTGCGCCGCCTGAATTCGGCCTGCTATGCGTCCGCTGTCCTGCTCGGGGAAGAAACCCTTCGGAATGTAGCTGAACAGGAACACGTTGACCCCAAGCGTGCACACCGTAATGAAGAGCATGATGAGAGAATGCCGCAGTGCCCAGCGCAACCCCTTGTCGTAGATGTTGCGCATGTGGTCGAATACCCACTCCAATGCTCTATAGACAAGGCCGTGTTCTTGAGTTGCCTCCTTCCGCAGGATGGTTGCGCACATCATCGGGGTCGTTGACAGAGAGACGGCAAGAGAGATCAGGATGGCGACTGAAAGAGTGACCGCAAATTCGCGGAACAGGCGGCCCACCATTCCCCCCATCAACAAAATGGGCGTAAAAACCGCCACCAGGGATATGCTCATCGACAGCACCGTGAAGGCAATCTCGCGAGAGCCCTTAAGGGCCGCCTGTAGTGGAGAAAGCCCCTTTTCCATGTACCGGGTTACATTTTCGAGCACAACGATGGCATCGTCCACCACAAACCCGGTGGCTACCGTCAGGGCCATCAGGGAGAGATTATCCAGGCTGTAGCCGAGAAGGTACATGACCCCGAAGGTGCTTATGAGTGAAACCGGAACGGCGACGCCCGGAATTATCGTTGCGCGCAGGTTCCTCAAAAAGGCGAACACAACGAGAATGACCAATATGCCGGAAATGATGAGCGTATATTCAACATGTTGGAGAGAACCGCGGATCGGCGGACTTCGATCGAGGACTACGGACAGATCGACGCTTGCGGGCACCAGGGCGGAGAGCTGCGTCATAAGGGCCCGGACCCTGTCAACGGTGGCTATGATATTTGCCCCCGGAGACCGGAAGATCACCAGCATTATCGCAGGCTTGCCGTTTACCGAGCCAGCCGTGCGCAGGTCTTCGACGGAATCCACCACGGTCCCGAGGTCCGACAGGCGGACCGGGGCACCATTTCGATAGGCGACTATGAGTGGACGGTATTGCTCGGCTGTACGCAGTTGATCGTTGCACCGGATTGTCAAGAGTTCCGAATCGTTGGCCAGTTGTCCTTTGGGCTGGGTTATGCTGGTGGTTTGCAATACTGTGGCAATATCGTCAAGGCCGATAGCATACTTGCTGAGCGGTCCGGGTTCCAATTCAACCCGTACAGCCGGCAAGGAACCCCCTCCCACGAATACCTGGCCGACCCCCTCGACCTGGGAGAGCTTTTGCTGAAGCACCGTCGAGGCCGCATCGTACATCTGGGCCTTGCTCACAATCTCGGACGTAAGTGCAAGAATGAGAATCGGCGCATCGGCCGGATTGACTTTGCGATAAGTTGGATTGCTCGGCAAGTTTGTCGGCAGGTAGGTTCGCGCCGCGTTTATTGCGGCCTGCACGTCTCGGGCGGCGCCGTCGATGTTGCGATCTAGGTCGAATTGGAGCGTAATTGAAGACGAGCCGAGGCTGCTGGTCGAGGTCATTTCGGTAACCCCGGCGATATGCCCGAACTGCCGTTCAAGCGGGGCGGCTACGGAAGTGGCCATTGTTTCGGGGTCCGCTCCGGGCAGGGCGGCCGAGACGCTGATAGTCGGGAAATCGACCTGCGGCAAAGGTGACACCGGCAGGAATCGAAAGGCTATTATTCCTGCCAGGGTTATCCCTACGGTCAGAAGGGTCGTGGCGACAGGACGCCGTATGAAAATCTCGGAAAAGTTCATACGGATGCCGCCCCGTTGCCGTCATCCGCGTCTTTGGGACCAATACTGCCCATGCGCCTGGCGAGGCGGTCGAACCAGAGGTAAATGACCGGAGTAGTGTAAAGAGTGAGCACCTGGCTGATAATAAGGCCGCCAACTATGGAAATACCCAGGGGCCGGCGCAGCTCTGAACCCATCCCGGAGCCCAGTGCCAGCGGAAGAGCGCCCAGAATGGCGGCCATGGTGGTCATCATGATCGGCCGGAACCTGAGCAAACTGGCCTGATAGATTGCCTCGAGCGGTTCTTTGCCCTCTTTCCGCTCGGCCTCCAACGCGAAGTCCACCATCATGATTCCGTTTTTCTTAACGATTCCTATCAGCAGGATAAGGCCGATCAGCGCGATCACGCTGAATTCGGAACGAAAAATCAGCAGGGCGACAAGAGCCCCAATGCCTGCCGAAGGCAGCGTCGAAAGAATCGTGATTGGGTGTATGTAGCTTTCGTATAATACTCCGAGCACGATATAGACCGTTATCAACGCAGCCAGTATAAGGAGCGGCTCACTCACGAGGGCGGCCTGAAAGGCCAGGGCGCTACCCTGAAAGCTTCTCTGAATGCTGGCAGGCATGCCGAGTTTGACCGCGGCTGCCTCGATGGCGTCCACCGCTTCTCCCAGAGAGGCCTTTGGACCCAGGTTGAATGAGACGGTCGTGGCTGGGAATTGCCCCAGGTGATTGATGACAAGCGGTCCGGTCGTTCTTGAAAAACGAGTGATCGCGCTCAGGGGAACCTGCCCCACCGCTCCCGTCGTGATCGGTGTTACCGTGTTGGTTGCGGCAGAGGCTCCTGTCGGGGTCGATGTCGCGCTCGCGAACACGACCGGGTTTGCCGTCGTATAAGGACTGGGCGAAGTCGAAGATACAGTCGTCGTCGTGGTGGAGTTTGCTGCCAGGGTAGGAATATAAATGTCCTTTAACATCTCCGGGCTTTGCTGATACTCCGGTCTGACCTCGAGAACAACTCGGTACTGATTTAACTGGGTGAAAATGGTCGATATCTGCCGCTGTCCGAAAGCATCGTATAGAGTATTGTCCAAAAGCTGAGCTGAAATCCCGAACCTCGAAGCAGTGTTGCGGTCTATTTCCAGGTATGCCTCCGACCCCTGGTCCTGTTGATCGCTGCTGACATCGCTGAGAGCCGGAGATTCTCTGAGCATCTCCAGAAACCTTGGGGTCCAGGTGTTCAACTCGTCAACGTTCGGGTCCTCGAGGCTGTACTGAAACTGCGTCCGGCTCACTCGGTCATCCACTGTAATGTCCTGCACCGGCTGCATGTATAACTGAATGTCTTTGAGTTTAGCGATTGCGGGCTGCAGGCGGCGAATCACTTCGGTGGCGCTTATTCGCCGCTCTTCCAGCGGTTTCAGATTTATCAGGACCCTGCCGGAGTTCGTGGTAATATTGGTCCCATCTATCCCGATAAAGGTGGACAGGCTTAGGACTGCGGGGTCCTCGAGAATTATTTTGGCAAGGGCCTGTTGCCGTTCCGCCATTGCCGCAAAAGAGATCCATTGAGGAGCTTCCGAAATTCCGAGAATGACGCCCGTGTCTTGAACGGGAAAGAAGCCCTTTGGTACGACAATGTACAGAAAGACAGTCAATATCAGGGTTGCCGCCGCCACCATCAGGGTGGCCGTTCGCCTGTCGAGCACCCAGCGCAGAGTCTTTCCATAAAACCTGATAATCCGGTCCCACGCTTCTCCCGATCGCCGGTAGAACCTTCCCTGCTTTTCCTCGGGCGTATGGTGCAAAAGCCTGGCGCACATCATCGGGGTCAGCGTCAGAGATACTACGGCCGAGATCAGGATCGTAACACCAAGGGTGACGGCGAATTCGCGGAACAGCCTTCCCACCACATCACCCATGAAAAGCAAAGGAATCAGAACGGCGATCAGCGAAATGGTCAGCGACATGATCGTGAAAGCGATCTGCTCTGAACCCTTCAGGGCCGCTTGGAGCGGAGAATCTCCCTGTTCGATGAAACGCGCCACATTTTCGATCATGACGATTGCGTCATCGACCACGAAACCCGTGGAAATGGTGAGCGCCATCAGCGAGAGGTTGTTGAGGCTGAATCCGAGCAGGTACATCACGCCAAAGGTGCCCACCAGTGACAACGGGACGGCGACGCTGGGTATGATGGTAGCCGAAAGATTTCGAAGAAACAGGAATATCACCATCACTACCAGCACAACCGCCAGCATGAGTTCGAACTGAACGTCGTCGACCGAGGCGCGAATAGTGGTGGTGCGGTCGGTTAGGATCTGCACTTTCACGTTCGCGGGCAAAGTGCTTTGCAACTGGGGCATCAGCCTCTTCACCCTGTTGACCACCTCGATAACGTTTGCTCCCGGCTGCCTCTGAATGTTGACTATCACCGCCGGGGTGGTGTTCATCCATGCCGCCTGGTTTACGTTCTCGGCGCCGTCGATCGCATCGGCGACGTCCGATAAGAACACCGGGGCGTTGTTGCGGTACGCTATTATCAGGGGACGGTAATCCTTGGCGGTTAACAACTGATCGTTCGCCCCAATGATCCAGGATTGCCGGGGGCCGTCGAACGACCCCTTGGCCAGATCGACATTGCCGGCTGCAATCGCGGAGCGGAGCTGTTCAAGGCTGAGACCGTAGGCGGAAAGCGCGGTTGGGTTGGCCCGAATCCGCACGGCGGGCCTTTGGCCGCCGCTTATGCTTACCAGCCCTACGCCCGGCAACTGAGAGATCTTTTGCGCAAGCCTGGTATCGGCCAAATCCTCGACTTTGGGCAGGGAAAGGGTTTCGGAGGTGAGCGCAAGCGTCATGATCGGCGCGTCGGCAGGGTTGACCTTGCTGTAGACCGGCGGAGTTGGAAGGTTCGGAGGCAGAAAAGAGGTTGCGGCGTTGATGGCCGCCTGCACTTCCTGCTCGGCTACGTCCAAGCTGAGGTCCAGGTTGAACTCGAGTATAATTACGGAGCTGCCGCTCGAGCTGTTCGAGATCATCTGTTTTAGACCCGGCATTTGCCCGAACTGGCGCTCCAGCGGTGCAGTAACCGTTGACGCCATTACGTCCGGACTGCCCCCGGGAAAAAACGTCAGTACCTGGATAACCGGATAGTCCACCTGCGGCAGGGCGGAAACGGGCAGTTGATGATATGCAACTGCGCCCGCAAGCAAAATGGCCACCATCAGCAGGGTGGTCGCAACCGGCCGGAGAATGAAGGTCCTTGAAGGATTCATTATTTATCCTTGGCCGGAGAATCCTGGCCTTGCTTTCCCACGTTGACCCGGCTGCCTTCCTTAAGCCTCTCGGCGCCTTCCACCACAACGAGATCACCGGGTGAGACCCCTTCCACAATGGATACGCTGTCTCCTTCATAGACGCCGGTCTTGACCCAGCGCACCGTTGCGGTGTTGTCCTCCTTTACGAGATAGACGTATGTCCCCTTGGGACTTCGTTGTATGGCGGCAGAGGGAATCAAAGTCACCCCGTGCATTGTGTCCATTAGCAGCCTGGCATTGACGAACTGGTTCGGAAAAAGAACACCGTCTTCATTTGTGAACATGGCTTTAAGCCGAACCGTCCCCGTGGTCGTGTCTATCTGATTGTCGGCTGTCAGCAATTTCCCCGAGGCGATCTTTTTATTTTGCGCGCGGTCCAAAGCATCGACTTCCAGGCTTTCCCCGGCCCTGAGCTTCTTCATAACAGACCCCAGGTTGTCTTCGGGAACGGGAAAAATGACCGTAATCGGCTGCTCCTGGGTAATTACTGCAATCCCGTTGGTGTCGGGAGTGTAAACGATGTTTCCCGGGTCCACGAGGCGCAACCCGACCCGCCCGGTAAACGGGGAAGTGATGCGCGTGTAAGCGAGATTTATTTTCGCGCTTTGGACCAATCCCTCATCCAGCTTGACCGACCCCTCTAATTGATGCACCAGGTACAATTGATCGTCCCTCTGTTGGAGCGCTATGGAATCTTGCTTTGCAAGGGTATCGAACCGCTTGAAGTCGATTCTGGCCTCTTCAAGCGATGCCTTGTCTCTCTCCAGTTGGCCCTGCGCCTGGAGCAGCGCCGCTTCGTACGGCCGTGGATCTATCTCCACCAGGAGGGCCCCTTTCTTCACGATGTCACCCTCTTTAAACGGGACCTGCAAAATCTGTCCGGTGACCTGGGGGAGTATGGTGGCCGTGTATAGAGCTGTTACCGTCCCGAGTCCCGTTATATACACGTGGATATCTCCCTGCTTGGCAGCGGCGGGAACAACCGGAACGCTCGGTGGTAGTGAGCCGCCGGCCTGTCCGGCGGCTCGGCTCCCATTGCCCAAAACCATCCAACCTGCGTAGACGCTGCAAGCCGCCAGAAACAGCGCAAACACCACAATCCACGATCGGCGCGCGGCACGTATTTTTGCCGCCGGGGACTTCTGTGTATCTGTATTTACTGGGAACGACATGATCATTGCCTCGCCCTGAGTGTCTTTTAAATACTGGATTTCCCCCCTGAGAGAACCAGTTGTTGAGCATATGCAGCGCTCGATCGTACACGCAAGATCCGCAAGGCGTGAGGAGCCTCCCCCCTCGCCGCTATGCGGTTCAATATGGTGAATTGGAGATCCTTATTACCACTTTAAGCCGTCCAACCGCAAGCACGGTAGTCGGACTTCGGAAGCAGCTATCCTCCCCTTGAAACCGGCTCCGGAATTCTTCTAAAGAGTTGCCAGTCTGTCAATCTGTTTTACTTTTCTTAACAAAGGTTGTCCGGGGCGAGGCAATCGAGGGAGCGGAGACTGCGGCCATACTCGGCGCCAGAGTCCCCACTCTGTGGAAATCGAAAATCCGGATCCGGATCGACAAGGCAAGAGCGTGGCTACGAGTCTTCTTTCCCGTGCCGCACCCCGATTAAGCCGAAAATAATATACTCCGTGAAGGCTGCACGAGAGCCGAGGATCGCGAGTGCAGGAAGTTTTTGGGCCGACCCGCCGGGCGGCAATCTATTCAGTAAAGATGCTCTTTCTTTGAGCTGTCCAGGGCTTTTGCCAACAGTTTGATTACCCCGGACGAAACAGGTTCAAAACCTCCAATGTCTCTTACCTGGCAATAAGTGATCGGCGGGCGTTTCCGGCCTCTGGTGATCTGTACTGCATCGTCACATGTGATGGCACCCGAAGAAAAGTATCCTTTGGCCCTTTTTTCTATCCAGAACCAATCCCTGGTTTGCCTTTCCTCCCACACTTTTCCATTTCTGCTTGTCATTGCGTGGCCCCCCTCAGGGATTAAATCTTGATAACCAATCGGCTTACACCCAAATCACGTCGGATTCGTGCGGTATGTTAAAATAGTGGGAGTTACAGATAGGTAACAGTATGGGTTTTGCGAAAGCAGGCCCGGCCGCATTTCGCGAGCTGAGCAGGGCGTTTTTTCAAGACTGACCGGAGATGGACCGTGCAAATCGGGGCGATCTCTTGGTGATGGACCGTGGCTGACTTTTGCCTCCTTAATGTTCATTGACCAGGGTCGCCTTTATTTCGAAGCTCACAAAGAGAAACACGCAGGAAGATGTACATGGAAGGAAAAGAGTCGATATTACGGTGTCGTCTCATCTCCGCGCCGGCGACGTTGGACAAGCCGGCAGGAGGCCCGGACGACGTCCAAGCAAAAAAAGCCCCCCGTACAACAAGAGCACGGGGGGCATAAAAGTGCCGACAAAAACTCCGATTACCCATGGACCGCAAGATCCGGTTAAAAGGACGTTTATCTCTTGCGTCCGCCACCACCACCGCCACGTCCTCCGCCTCCACGACCGCCATGGCCTCCACGACCGCCATGGCCGCCGCCACCGCGTACACCGCCACGTCCTCCGCCTCCACGACCGCCACGGCTGCCTCCTCCACGACCGCCATGGCCGCCGCCACCGCGGACTCCGCCACGGCCTCCGCCTCCACGACCACCATGACCGCCACGGCCACCACCACCGCCAACTCCGCCGCGACTACCTGTCCCACGGCCACCACCACCGCCAACTCCGCCGCGACCACCTGTCCCACGGCCTCCACCACCGCGAACTCCGCCGCGACCACCGGCCCCACGGCCGCCGCCACCGCGTACGCCGCCTCGCGTTCCGCCGCCTCGCGTTCCGCCGCGTCCGCCGATATTGCCGGCCCCACGGCCGCCGCCACCGCTGACTCCGCCTCGGCCACCGCCACGGCCTGCGACATTACGGGCGTTTGTGGTCCTGAAGTTTTTATTGATATTTCTATTGATATTCACGTTTCGATTCACATTGACGTTCATGCTTCCGCCGCGCCAGTTCCAGGACCCCCAACCCCAGCCCCAGGCAGCCCCTACCCCTACAGCTCCCCAGAACCCGAGCCCAACTCCAATTCCAACGCCGACGGCCACTCCCGGCCAAACCGGGTAATAAGTGTAGGGTGGATATGCAGGCCACCCCCAGGATCCGTAGACAACCACCGGGTCGTAGCGGGGTACATAAACAACTTCAGGATTTACCGGTTCGATCTCGTATACATCACCTTTGACGACCACCTTCTGCTCCTGGGTCGTTTTCAGATTGCCCGTGGCGTATGCTTTCGAACGCAGCCTCTGAACGGAGGCCATGACATCGGATTCCTGAGCTAGGAAGGCGTCACCAAGTCTTTGTGTCCATGCCGACTGCTCAGCCATCATCGCGAGAATTTGAGGGAAGGGCGCCAGGGCCTTTATGCTCAGGTCCCAGCCCATTTTGTCGATGGCGTCGTTGAGGGCATCCCCCTTAAGGCCCGGATTCTCCTTCAACCAGCGGTCCGCTTCCATGACCTGACCCGGGAAAGTTGCCGCCAACAAAACCTGGGCAAGCAGCGCATCCGGATATAGCGCAACCGGTGCTAGCATCTGGTCAAGTTCAGCCTCGCTGAATCTATTTCCCGAGCTTGTCGTTTCCTGTGAAAGCGCTCCGAACGGGACCATCATCACAACGAGCAGCCCGACCAGAGATCGTTTTAAAAATGAGCTTATTTTCATAATATTTCCTCCTTTTGGGTCGCAAAGCAGATTTTTGCCAGTTAAAAATAAGTCTGTGCTAATCCGCAAACAATCAGGAGGAACGATGAATTCGCTCTCGAACTTTTCAAAATTGCAGGATTCGATTGCTCGTTTCAAAAAAATCCCCCTACCCAACTTGAGAGGGTAGGGGGACCATACTCATCCCGACAGCAAAACCAATTCTGCCGTAATAGTTCTATTCGTTATAGGGACTTATCTTTTACGTCCACCACCGCCTCCGCCGCCACTTCTGCGACCACCGCCTCCGCCTCCGCCGCGAGATCCGCCGCGAGACCCGCCACGGCTGGCGCTGCTGCCGCGAGACCCGCCACGGCCGGCGCTGCTGCCGCGACCGCTTGATCCGCCACGACCGGCGCTGCTGCCGCGACCGCTTGATCCGCGAGACCCGCCACGGCCGGCGCTGCTGCCGCGACCGCTTGATCCGCCACGGCCGGCGCTGCTGCCACGACCGCTTGATCCGCCACGGCCGGCGCTGCTGCCGCGACCGCTTGATCCGCGAGATCCGCCGCCACTCACACCGCTGCCACGACCGCTTGATCCGCCACGGCCGGCGCTGCTGCCGCGACCGCTTGATCCGCCACGGCCGGCACTGCTGCCGCGACCGCTTGATCCGCCACGGCCGGCGCTGCTGCCGCGACCGCTTGATCCGCGAGATCCGCCGCCACTCACACCGCTGCCGCGACCACTCGAACCGCGCGCTCCGCCACGGCCGGCGCTGCTGCTGCCGCGACCGCCGCCCTGGCCTCCGCCTCCGCCCTTGAGTCCCTGCTGAACTGAGGCTGCAGAGGGCCTTCCGCCACGTGCGCCACCACCGCCGACATTGCCGGTTCCACGGCCTGCCTGTCCTCCACGGCCTGCCTGTCCTCCACGGCCTGCCTGTCCTCCCTGGCCTGCCTGACCTCCACGGCCTGCCTGTCCTCCCTGGCCGCCCTTGCCCTGGTTTGCGTTCTGCCGGGCTTGCTTAACGTTGTTTGTGGTGTTCTGATTCTTGTTGACATTGGTGTTGCTGTTTATGTTGGTATTGCGATTTACGTTGACATTGCAGTCACCGCCTCCCCAGCCCCATGATCCCCAGGCTGTTCCGAAGGCTGCGCCTACGCCTACGGCCGCCGCAAAACCGAAGGCTGCGCCTTCAACAACCCCAACGCCAAAGAGAGCGCCGACTTCCACTGCGCCAACCGCCACGTCGACAACAGGCAAAACCGGGTATACGGGGGCGTACACAACGGGAGGATAAGCGGGCCACGCCCAGGCTCCGTAAACCACGGTCGGGTTGTAACTGGGAACATAGACAACTGTCGGTTCGGTCGGAACGATTTCGATCGATTCGCCCTTGACAACCACTTGTTGCTCTTTGCTGGATTTGAGGTTGCCGGCTTGGCTGGCTTTGGCCCTGAGCCTTTGAATCGAGGCCATCACGTCCGCCTGCTGATTGAGAAAAGCTTCTCCCAATTGTTGCGTCCAGGCCGCTTCCTCGGCCATCATGGCGACAACCTGTGGGAAAGGCGCAAGGGCCTTCACGCTCAGGTCCCAATCCATTGTGTCTACGGTGTTGTTCAGCGCTTCGCCCTTAAGGTTCGCATTTCGCTTGAGCCATCGGTCCGCCTGTGTGATTTCATCGGGAAATGTCGCGCCGATAAGAATTTGCGCCAGCAGCGAATCCGGATAGAGCGCTATAGGCGCAAGCATCTGGTCAAGTTCGGCCTCGCCGTATACCTTGCCCGATGTTGCCGTTTCCTGAGAAAGCGCTCCGAACGGGACCATCATAACGATGAGTAGTCCGATCACAGACCGCTTAAGAAACCAACCCCTTTTCATGATGTTTTTCTCCTTTCGATTGCTAAAATGGCTTTTGTTAAAAGTGAACTTCCAGTGATTCACATACAAATTCGGATAAGCTGCCAATTCCATTAACTCCAAATCTTCCGAGACGGCCAGAGCTTTCCCGTATTCTGTCGCGCCTGGCATTCAGGGTTCAGCCAAGCCATTCCACAGCAAACCGGGTGGAAAGTGACAATAAAACGGATCTGTAGCCCCGCACAAAACGATCCGCTCTGAAAATTTCATATTAAAAAGGGATTGCGTGAACCATTAGCGATTGAAATGCCGCTGTCAAGCAAAAAATAATCCTTTCCGCATTGAGACCTACTTGTTCAACGCTTTAGTATTTTCAACCAATCCGAATTCAAGCAGCCTTGCCCAAGGTATATACAAGCGATGGGGTTACAAATCGGTTACAGGCATGCTGGCGAACAATCAATTCCCAAAGGATTTCAGCTAAACGGTCAATGATTTATTCCGTTATCGATTCTACGGTTCAGACACACTCCAATGCCGATGACCGATGACATTAGCTTCAGGCGATGCAGTCAGGATGAAAGGCGAACCGAAATAGGACCGTTTCGATGCAAAAAAAGGGTCACGGCCAATCTGACCGCAACCCTTTGAAATCTCCATGTATCGGACTAAGAACTCCAGGGTTCAGGTCTCTGAAGTTTCAATCATTCCTCGTGGTTCGAATTGCAAACTATTTGTGCTTGCCGCCGCCGCCGCCATGGCCGCCACCGCCGCCGCCATGGCCGCCACCGCCGCCACGGGGAGCGCTGCCGCCACGGGGAGCGCCGCCACGAGATCCGGCTGCGCTGCCGCGAGATCCGGCTGCGCCACGTGAAACACCACGGGTTGCGCTGCCGCGAGATCCGGCCGCGCCTGCGCTACCGCGTGAACCGCCGGCTGTACCACCGCGCGAAACACCACTGGTTGCACTGCCGCGAGATCCGGTCGCGCCTGCGCTACCGCGTGAACCGCCGGCTGTACCACCACGCGAAACACCACCGGTTGCGCTGCCGCGAGATCCGGTCGCGCCTGCTGTGCCCTTGGATCCGCCGGCTGCGCTGCCTCGCGAAACGGCACCGGTTGCGCCGCCACGAGATCCGGTCGCGCCTGGCGCGCCCTTGGATCCACCGCCCTTAAGTCCGCGTTCGACGGAGCCTGCCGTCGGTCTGCCGCCGGCTCCCTGGCCTGCGGTTCCAGTCCGGCCCACGCCTGCAGCACCAGTCCGGCCCGCGCCTGCACGGCCGGTTGCGACTGCTTTGCCCGCAGTTGTGCGAGAAGCTACGTTTTTGAAGTTGGTAGTATTCACGTTTTTGTTGATGTTGACATTTTTATTGATATTGATATTGCGGTTAACGTTGACATTTACGTTATGACCGCCCCATCCCCATGAGCCCCATCCGCTGCCCCAGACCGGTCCAACGGCGCAAGCCCCCCAGAAACCGATTCCAACCCCAATTCCGACTCCGAGAGCCACACCGGGCCAAACCGGGGCGTATACCAGAGGAGGATATGAAGGCCACCACCAGGCTCCGTAGACGACAACCGGGTCGTAGCGGGGCACATAGACAACTTGGGGATTCACGGGCTCGATTTCATAGATATCGCCCTTGACAACCACCTTCTGTTCGGCGCTCGTTTTCAGGTTGCCTGCAGCGTATGCTTTTGAGCGCAGTTTCTGAACGGAGTCCATGACATCGGCCTGTTGAGCCACGAAAGCTTCGCCAAGCTTTTGAGTCCAATCCGGCTGCTCAGCCATCATTGCCAGTACCTGCGGAAACGGCGCCAGGGCTTTTACGCTCAGGTCCCAGGCCATGCCATCCAGAGCGGCATTGAGCGCGTCCCCTTTGAGGCCCGAATTTGCCTTCAACCATCGGTCCGCATCCATAACCTGATCGGGGTAGGTTGCCGCAATCAGGATCTGCGCGAGCAGCGAATCCGGATAAAGGGCAACGGGGGCGAGCATCTGATCAAGTTCCTGCGGGCTGAACATCGGCGCCGGTGCGTCCCCTTGCGCAAAGGCCCCATAAGGAATCATCATCAAACTGATGATCCCGATCAGGACCCGCTTCAAAAAGAAATTCTTCTTCATTGTACTCCCTCCTTTTCTAGTGTGTGTATTCATTCTCTTTAGTCATCGAACATCCACAATCGACATTAATCATAACCGCCTTATGATCTGAGAAAACGAACCGGGCTCGAAATTAGTTTACAAAGCGGCCCATTTTATTTTCGATCCCTAACGGGCCCTGCGGTTCATTGAATCAGGACAGTATCGCGTCAAAGGCACCATTCGGCCATTCGCCCGTGGCTTTGCCGCCGGCGAGCACCTCTCATGCGATCTTGTGCTTTGAAATCGTCGAGTGACGAGACCATACTGAATCGATTCTTGCTGTCAAGTGATAAGTTTTGTTTTCCGTAGAATCTTTGGACCCCGGTCACCTCAAACAGTATTACGATGTCTCTATTGTTTGGTCCAGCCCTTCGAACGCATGCAGTCGTCGAATGCCCTCACATCGCTCATCTCCCATCCGCGTTCGCCCGGGCCCGAAGAATCCGGCGGATAAAGCAACCTCACTTCGCGCCTGCACTCCGCCTGGTCATGATAGAGTTGCTCCCGGGTCTTTCCTTCCTCGGACACCCAATTAAAACCGAGTTGCGGCGGATGGGGCAACTCCATGCCGCATCCGGCGAGCATGAAAGCCCCGGCGGCGTAAAAGGACAATGTCAAGATCGCTTTGCGGATTCTTGGTCGCATGGGATTTTTCGCCTTATTTGAAGTCCGATTCGCGCCGCCTCGGAAACGATCTCTGTCTCATTAACCGAGAGTACCCGTCCATCCTCTACGATTTTTCGACCATCCACCCATACGTACCGGACGTCACTTCCGCGCGCGGCATAAACGATAAGGCTGACCGGGTCGTAGACGGGCCCGAGGTGCGATTGGTTCAGGCTAAGAGCGACCATGTCGGCCTTTTTGCCCGGCTCCAAGCTGCCGACTTCATTTTCAAGCCCGAGCACCGAGGCGCCTCCGATGGTGGCCATTCGGAGGACCTGCTCGGCCGGGCAGGCAAGAGGGTCGTTTCGAAACACCTTGTGGATTTTGGCGGCGAAGTCCATCTCGGAAAAAAGGTCCAGGTCATTGTTGCTCGCGCATCCATCAGTGCCGAGGCCGACCTTGACACCCATCGAGATCATATCGGGGATCGGGGCGACCCCGGAGCCGAGCTTCATTGCGCTCTCGGGGCAATGGGAAATCGAGGCCCCGCTTTTTGCAAAGGACAGGATCTCTTCTTTCGAGAGCCAAATTCCGTGAGCGCAAAGCGTCAACTCATCGAGGACCCCCAGGGAGTCGAGGAGCATCGCCGGCCTGCGGCCATACCTATTCATTATTATATCGACCTCGCCCGCGGTTTCGGACAAATGAGTCTGAAAGAGGATTTTATTGCTGCGGCAAAGCTCTTTTATTCGAATCATCGCCCGTGGGCTGCATGTGTAGGGGGCATGACAGAAAAGTGAAGGGCGAACACGGCCGTTCATGTTGGGGAAGCTTGAGAGGAAAGCTTCGGCCCTGGATTCAAATTTTGACGAATCGGGCAGGTCGGGTGTGGGAAAGTCGAGTATCCCCTGGCCCATTATGCCGCGAATGCCGGCATCAAGCGCGGCGCGGGCGGCCGATTCCTCGAAAAAATAGCCGTCGCAGAAGCTGGTGGTGCCGCTTCTCAGCATTTCGACGGCGGAAAGCATCGTGCCCAGATATACGCTGTCCGGGTTTATGAAGGCGTTCTCCAGGGGGAAAATGATCTCCTCCAGCCAATTTTTAAGCGGCATATCGTCGGCAACCCCGCGAAAGATGCTCATCGCCGCATGCGAATGGGTATTTACCAGGCCGGGCATGAGCAGATGGCCGGAAAGATCGACTTCCACGCTCCCCCGGTAAAGATCCAGAAGCTCGCTGGAAGGGCCGACCGCGACCAGGCGGTCTCCCTGTATTGCAACGGCTCCAGAGGGGAGCCGGGTCATCTCGGCATCGCAGGCAACCAGCCAGTCGATATTGAATAAAAGCAGATCGACCTCGCGGGCGGCACGGAGAGAAGCGGAAAAAGGCGGACGAGGGGGCTCGGGGGAGTACATCGTCTAGTGCTCCTTGCTCCTGCTGCCCGCTCCTGTTATTTTGGCGAATTCCCTGACATGGCCCAGGATCTCCTCGATGTCCAGCGTGAGCAGCATACGGTCTTTCATAACGAGGCGCCCTCCGATAACGCTGTGGCGAACGTCCGCGGCCCCGGCCGCATAGACGAGATGGCTTACCGGGTTATAGAGCGGCGTCAGGTGAGGTTTCCTGAAGTCCACCACTATCAGGTCCGCAAACATCGGAGGGACGATCTGTCCGGTGAGGCCTTCCCAGCCCAGGGCCCTGGCGCCGCATACCGTCGCCATTCTCAGCGCCGTCTCGGCCGGGAGAACCGTCGGATCGAGCGCGGCGGCCTTGTGGAGCTTGGCGCACATATCCATCTCGCCGAACATATCCAGGTTGTTATTGCTTGCGCAGCCGTCCGTGCCGAGGGCCACCGTTATGCCCCTTTCGAGGAGACGCGGGACGGGCGCGATACCGGAGGCAAGCTTCATATTGCTCTCCGGATTATGGACAACTTTTACATCGTTTTCGGCAAGCAGGCCGATTTCGCTTTTATCCACGGCAACGCAGTGATCGGCCACCAGCCTCGGGCCGAGCAGCCCGAGAGCTTTGAGGTGCGCGACGGGCCGTCTCCCGTATCGGCCCACTATCTGTCGGACCTCGGCTTCATTCTCCGACAGGTGGATTACGAGTGGTACACCGTGACGGCCGGATATCTCGCCGCACCGTTCGAGAAGGGCCGGGGAACAGGTGTAGGGGGCATGCGGTTCAACGGCCACATGGACGAACGGATCGCCGCGCCATTTCTCGATGAGCGATTCGGTACGCTTCAGGCCGTTCGCGATCTCCCCGTAAGCAGGGGAAGGAAAATCATAGAGGACCTCGCCAACGAGCGCGCGCATGCCCGCGTTCTTCGCAGCTTCGGCGACCTTGTGCTCGAAGAGGTACATATCGCAAAAAGCGGTCGTCCCCGACAGGATCATCTCGGCGCAGGCGAGCATCGTTCCCCAGTGGACCCATTGCTCGTTCAGTTTTTGTTCCGCCGGAAAAATATGATCCTGCAGCCAGTCCATCAATGGAAGGTCGTCGGCAAGGCCCCGGAAAAGCGTCATGGCCGCGTGGGTGTGAGCGTTTATTAACCCGGGGAGGGCCACGCACCCGGAAATGTCCAGGGTTTCGGGTGATTCAAAGGCCGATTCGATTTCATCCGAAGGCCCGGCAGCCTCGATTTTACCGTCAAGAACGGCGATTCCCCCTGGATCGAAAATTGTGGATTCCGCGTCAAGGGTCAGCACCAGTCCGTTCAGAAGCAGGATGTCGGCTCTTCGTTTCGGGAACCGCTTTTCTTGTGGTCGATCCGTAATCTGCAATTTGTTCCGTCCTCTTTTTTTATATTGTGCCTTTGTTTCAGGTCTTGCATATTATTTGAATTTGACGGCATGGCAATAGGGTTTTAATCTGTGGAGACTCGGAAACCGTTCCGAGGAAAAAAGCACCCGGTCGTTTCGAGCCTCTTTGACCAGGATCAACTTACAGGATTATTCATGAAGATAACTGACGGTTTGCATGCCTTTCTCTGGACTTCGATGTCTGCCAACAACTGCAACACGTACTTTATCGACGGTCCGGCAAAGATCCTGATCGATCCCGGGCATTATCATCTCTTCGAACACGTTGCAACCCAGTTGAGAGCACTCGGGGTCGAGATTTCCGATATAGACCTGGTGCTGGTGACGCATGCTCATCCGGATCATTTCGAGGCGGTGAAATATTTCAAGAATCAACCCGCTGTCCTGGCCATGAGTCTTGAAGACTGGGGCATGATCAAGGAGATAGGCAGGCACATGGGACCCGCTTTCGAGCTGGATGCGTATGCGCCCGATTTTTTTCTGGGGCCGGGAAACCTGGAAGTGAAAGGCGTGGAGTTGCAGGTAATTCCCTCGCCGGGACATTCGCCCGGATCCGTGGCGCTGTACTGGCCCGAACGAAAGGCCCTCTTTACCGGGGACGTGATTTTCCGGGACGGTCTCGGGCGCACCGATCTGCCTGGCGGCAACGGGGCCGTTCTAAAACGGAGCATCAAGAAACTGGAGGCCTTAGAGTCGGACTACCTGCTGCCGGGGCATGGAGACGCCATCTCGGGAGGCGCCATGGTAAAATCCAATTTCAAAAGGGTTGAAGAATTCTGGTTCAACTACATCTGACGCTTTGCGGGCCGGTAGCGGTTGGCGTCGCTATCCCGCTGCATGTCCCCGGATCAGCAACAGGTCGATCCGACATCCTTGTCGGGGTTTTCCAGCCGGCGCAGCCGCTCTTCAAGCAGTTCCACCCTGGTTTTGAGGTCGGCGAAGTCTTTTTTCCGAACCACTTCCAGGTTTTCGGAAATCTTCCTGAAAGATGACTGAAATTTGGAGTTTATTTCATCCCACTCCTTTTCGCCGCTTTTGACAAGATCGTCGGCGAGCTTATCGGCTTCATCACTGGAAATTTTTCCTTCTTCGACGAGCATCCGGGTGGCTTCCCGGATTTTTTCGCCGGTCAGCACCGCCATTCCAAGTCCTGCGAGCATACCTTTTCTCAATAGCTCCAGCATCGTTGCTCCTTTTTTCTGATGGGCGCCCTGAAAAAGAAGTCATTAGACCGAATTCCCTATAAAATAGCAATATTTCACGAACGTGCAACGACGATCTGAAAACGGAGCACATATGAGCACCATCAGGCAGGAGATCGTATCCCTTTTGTCCGAGGGCGAGTATGGAGCAAAAGACATCTCCAAAATCATCCGCATCAGCGAAAAGGAGGTCTATGGTCACCTTGAGCATATAAGCCGTTCACTCAAATCACAGAAAATGAGGCTCAAAATAACCCCGGCGCTCTGCCTGCAGTGTGGTTTCAAATTTGAGGGCCGAAACCGTTTCACTTCGCCTGGAAAATGTCCCAAATGCGAAGGAGAACATATCCAAGATCCGGAATATGGCATTGAGGCCATTAGCTGAGTAAGGCGATTATGCAAGGGCCGCCCCATCCACACACCCGGAAAGGATACTAAGCTGCTTCGCGCACGCCAACGACCAGTTTCTTGCCCAATGCCGCCAGTGCGGTTTCGATCTGCTCAATGCGGCTGGCATGGGTAAGGCTTAACAGGCGGTCTATGACCGTTGGGGAGAGGTTGAGCTTGCGGGCCAGATCTGCTTTGCGAAGGCCTGCATCCAGCATAGCGTTCCACAAAAGAATTTTTGCCGAAAGTCCTACGGGAAGGATCACGCCGGGTCGCCCTTTGAGGGGAGAGGGCATGGGGATACGCTGGCGGTCGTCCATATAGGCCGAGAAGATGGCAGTGAGAGCGCCGACAGAGTGATTCCTGGCGTCTGCCTCATCATCTCCGAAGGTTACTGCCTCCGGGACATCGGGAAATGTGGCGAGCATCGTACCGTTGTCGTCGGGTTCAAGATGGACTGGATAGATCAACATGACAGGCCTCCTACTTCAATCCAAGCTGCTTCTTGATTTTCTCGACCAATCCCGTGCCGAGTTCCTTGATGCCGCCGTGCATGGGCAAGTTCGCTTTCTTGTTACCCGGGCGGGCAATAACATGACCTGTGCCCGCCTTCGTCTCGACTTGCTTCTTTAGCCATGCTTTGAATTGATTCGAGTTCATAAATTCACATAAACAGATTTGCTTACGATGTCAAGAGATTTATAAGCATTTGTGTTTATAAATGTCACCCGCTGGAGCGGAGAGACATTGACACATGGACATATCGACCGCTCATCATCGGCCATGCGCATTCAGTGATGATCGATAACGGGTACCGGCCTCCATCGACCTGCAATTTGTTGACATAGTTTGCCGGTTGAGGAAAGAAACTATTTGGTGGATAATAGGGCTGGAAGAATCCGATTAAAGCACGCATCTGGGAAGGGGTGGTCATGGGAAACAAAGCAGAGCGCGTAAAGAAAGCCAATAAGACCTACTGTGACGGGCATGATGAGGAAGGGATACAGGTTTGTTCCTGGGAAAGGATGAAAGGCTGGCAGAGATTTCTGAAGGGCGAAATAAGCGAGACCGAACTCTCCGTCCAGGCCAAAGAGGAACTGGCCGAATTGAACACGACGTTCGGCAAATATCTGAAGTCCGAAAATGACGAAGACAAGAACTTGTCCGGGCCGAAGGAAGACCCTCTGGGGGAAAAAGTCAGGATAGCCAATAAGATCTACAGGAAGGCCTGTGTGGATTCGGGCATGAGCTTCTGTTTTTTCAAGAACTTCGATAACTGGCAGAGATTCGTCCACGGTGAGATTGCAGAGGATGAATTCTACGAACGAGCCCGGGAGGAAATACGGAAAAGCGCGGCCGAGCGTAGAAGCGCCGGCAACTGAGAAGACTGACCAATGCACCCGGGTCTGTTAAAGTGTCCGTATATGGAGAGATACACAACTTTTCCATTCTCCGATGGCGCCGGGGGGAGGATTTCCGGCATCTTCTTCAGCAAAGACACGAGCAAAGGGCAGAAACGAACGGGCTTGCCCCTTGCTATTTGCCGAGCAGATCCATAAGCCTTTGGAGCAATTCGTCTCTGCCCTGTCTTGTCTGGGCTGAAAAGACGATTAAGTCAGACTCTGAAGTTCCCAGGGTCTGTCCGGCGCTCCGGGCCAAGGAGTCCCATTTCGACCGAGGAAGTTTATCGGCCTTGGTCAGGACGGGGATTGCGCGGATTTTTTGCCTCTGTAGCCAGGACCAGAAATTTATATCCTCCGGGCTGGGAGGGTGGCGCAGGTCCATGATATGCACGATCCCCCGCAGGTTTTTGCGCGATCCGAGATAGGTCTCGATCATCCGGCCCCATGCCGCCCGCATGCTCTGGGATACTTTTGCGTACCCGTACCCCGGCAGGTCGACAAACCGGAAGGAATCGTTTATTGCGAAAAAGTTGATGAGTTGAGTGCGACCCGGCGTGCAGCTTGTCCGCACCAGTTTTTTCCGCCGGACCAGGCAATTGATGAGCGCGGACTTACCGACGTTGGACCTGCCCGCAAAAGCCACCTCGGGCATATCAACAGCCGGGTACTGGTCGGAGCTCACTGCAGACTTGACGAATTCGGCCGACGTTATTTCCAGGGCATTCTCACTTTCATGCCTAAACCGGGAAGCCGGCAATTATTGGGCGGCAAGCGGAGCACGAGAAGCCTCGGGCATTTGCCTCATGATGTTTTCGGCCCCCTTTTCCCTGCCTGCCAGGTATTTTTCCACACGATTCAGCCCTTCCCTGATGTTTTCAAGCGAATTGGCGTAGCTGAAGCGCACGTAGCCTTCCGCGTTCGACCCGAAGTCCACTCCGGGAGTTATGCCCACCTTTGCATTTTCGAGGACTTCGAAGGCGAAGGAGTAAGAATCGCCAGTGAATCGGCGTGCGTTGGCAAGGACATAGAACGCCCCGGTCGGCTCGACGGTTATGCCGAAGCCGATCTCTCTTAACCGTGGGATGATATACTGCCTGCGCTTATTATATGTATCGAGCATTTTTGCGACATCTTCCATAACGCTCGGATCTGTCAGCGCGGTGAGTCCGGCCGCCTGGGCAACGGAATTCGCCGAGATGAAGAAATTCTGCACCATTTTCTGTATGGGTCGAATCAGGTATTTGGGCACTATCATATACCCGAGACGCCACCCGGTCATTGCGAAGAGCTTGGAAAAGCCGTTGAAAACAATGCAGTTATCCGTGAATTCCAATATCGACAGGGCCCGTCCTTCATAGACCAGGCCATGGTAAATTTCATCGCTCAGGATCAGCCTTCCCATATCGGCTATTTCGGCCATCCGGTCCGCCCCAAGCAGGTTGCCCGTCGGGTTTGCAGGCGAGTTTATCAGGATCGCCTTCGTTTTCGGGGTTAGAGCGGCCTTTATGGATTCCGGCCTGTACTGGAAGCCGTCTTCCTCGTAAACCGGGATCATTTTGGGGATCGCTTCGAGAAAACGCACGAAATTCGGATGACAGGCGTAATGCGGGTTGGACAGGATTACTTCCTCGCCGCATTCCAGGATGGCGCCCATCGCGACCAGAAAGGCGGGTGAAGTCCCGGAGGTCACGATCACCTGGTCGGGATCGATGTTTTTGACCCCGTAGGTCCGAGCGTAATAATTGCAAACAGCCTCGCGCAACTCCGGGGTCCCCAGGCTGTGCGTGTAATGAGTTTCGCCCCTGCACAGGGCCTCCATGGCAGCGTTTTTCACGGCCTCGGGGGTGTTGAAATCAGGTTCGCCAACCTCCAGGTGAATTACGGACTCCCCGGCTCGCTCTATTTCCTGGGCTCGCTCCAAGACGTCCATAACAATGAATGAAGTCATATCCTTAAGTCTTCTGCAAATCACGTCGTCAAGTCTCCCGTAATACCGGAAAGCATGAGCAAAAGGGCGGCAGCAGGCAACACGAGGTACAAATAGCAAGCTACAGGCGGGCTGCCCCGCTTCTTTTCACGCTTTCGCTTATTTCGCCTTTGCTTTACGAGCAGATGTCCACCCGGCGCTTGGGATCAGACACTGCGGCTTCCGATCCGGATCTTTTCGACTTAAAAGAACCCGAACGGCAACAAGCTAGTTCGCCGGCACTTCGATTATCACCGGTTTGCCTTCCAACTCCCCGCCAAGCTGGGCGCTCAGGGTGGTGGCAGTGGAAATGCTGTTCACCGGCTTCAGTTGAATGACGAAAACCTTTCCCAGTCCGCGGTCCTTCACCTGTTTGACAAAGGCGCTGTAGCCTTTTGTCGTAAGGCTTTTCTGTATCTCTTCGGCCTTATCCCTGTCCACGAACGATCCAACCTGGACTATATATTTTCGGGATTGCGACTGCGGACCTGCAACGGCGCGTGCTTGCGAGGGTACGGCTTCGCCGGTGGATGCCGTGGAAACTGCCGGCGCGGGTAGCTGTTCTACTGGAATTTCGGATTGAACCTGCATGGGCTGAGGCTTTTCCACGTCACCGATTGGACCCGGAGGAGGCGCCGATAGTGGAGGAAGCGGGGTCGGTGGAGAATCCATTGTTTGCCGGAGTTTGCCTTCCGAGTTGGAAATGGATTCGACTTCGCCCGGTGGCGTGCGCAGCGAGGAGTGGTGACGCTCACCGGTCGTCTTGGCGCCACTGGCGCTCAGCTTTTGCAGGTATATCCTGGCCTCGTCGGCCATACTGGTATTGGGAGCAAGTTTTTGCACCAGGTTGAGAGAGCCGAGCGCTGCTTCCATGTCTCCAGCCTGGTAGCTCATAACGCCGTAGCGCAGTTGCGCTTCGGCATTATCCTGCGACAGTGAGGCCGCGTTGCCGTATGCGTGACGCGCCTCATCGTCTCTGTGCTGCTGTTCGAGAATGCGTCCAATCCGCAACCAGGGGGCCCCATAGTGCGGATCGAACTTTACGGCCTGCTCGTAATACATGAGCGCCTTGTCGATTTCGCCCATTTTTTCGTCCAGACTCCCAAGGTTGTAAGCGGCCAACTGCGGGGTCTTATAGAACGGATCGTCGAGCGCCTTCTTGAATGCCTCCCGGGCCTGTTGATACTGCCCGCGCCCGGCATACAGAGCGCCGATCGCATTTTGAGCTTCGGGGTATGCGGGTTTAATCTTCAGTGCATTCTGGAGGCATGCAAATGCCTTGTCCTGCAGCCCCCGCTTATCATAAGCGAGCGCAAGATCGTACTGTATCACCGGGTTGTCCGGGCTTTTCTGAGCCGCCTCGGTGAGGTACTTGAGGGCCTCCGCCGCTTCTCCGGCCGCCAGGTATTTTTCTCCCGTATTCTGGAGATGAGACACGTTGTGCTGATCCCGCGTTGTGGTGGCGCAGCCGAAAACCGCCAGCAAAAGAGCAACAGACAGAAGCGCTCGACTTTTTTTCATTTAGATCACCTTATTGAGGGAGTATTCGATAATCCCTTCGGCGCCTTTTCTAATCAAATTGGGTATAAGTTCGCGGACCCTGTCCTTCGACACCACGGTCTCGACCGAAAGCCAGTCAGACTGGTAAAGATGGGCGATTGTAGGAGCGTTCAAGCTCGGCAGGATCTCAACGACCCCCTCGATTTTGCTCTTGGGCACATTCATCTTGAGCGCCACCAGAGCTTCGGCCCGGAGCGCACCCTGGAGCAGCAACGAGATGTGCTCGATTTTGTCGCGCTTCCATTGGTTCTGCCATGCATCGGGGTTGGCGATGAGCTGCGTATTGGACTGCATCAATTCCTCAACGATCCTGAGGCCGTTTGCGCGCATTGTCGCGCCTGTTTCGGTAACTTCAACGATGGCGTCGCAAAGGTTGGAGATGACTTTAGCCTCCGTTGCGCCCCAGGAAAACTCAACGTCCACGCCGATGCCCTTCGACTCGAAGTAACGCCTGGTAAAATTTACCAGTTCGGTAGCTATCTTTTTTCCCGCCAGGTCTTTTTCACTCTGAACGGGGGAATCCATCGGCACTGCCAGGACCCACCTCGCCGGTCGTTGACTCGCCTTCGAGTAGATCAGATCGGCCACCACGTGGACTTTCGAATCGTTTTCCATAATCCAGTCGCGCCCGGTAAGCCCTACGTCGAACGTTCCGTTCTCGACGTAGCGGGACATTTCCTGGGCCCGGCAGATCGAGCAGTTGATGCACGGATCGTTGATCTCCGGGAAATAATTCCTGTCGGAAAGCGTTATTTTCCAGCCTGATTGCTTAAAGAGCCTGAGGGTGGATTCCTGAAGACTCCCCTTCGGAATCCCGAGTTTGAGCTGTTTCACTTCTTGTAAACCTCCCGGGGATCGAATACTCGAACTCCGCGCACTTCAAACCGGCCGTCTACGAAAAATCGGTGAAAGCAGCTTTCGAACCCGGTGTGGCAAGCCGCCCCCCCTACCTGGTCAACCTTGAGAAGAATAGTGTCGGAGTCACAGTCGATCGAAATTTCGCGCACGAGCTGAATGTTTCCGGATTCTTCGCCCTTCAACCAGAGCCTCTGCCTGGACCTGCTCCAATAATGAGCTTTCCCCGTCTCCAGCGTTTTACCCCAGGCCAGCTCGTTCATGTACGCCAACATGAGAACCCTGCCACTGTCGAAACTTTGCACAATGACCGGACACAAACCATTCTGTTTACTAAAATCGGGTCCCAAAATCAATGTCCCTCTATCAGAAAGCCCGGGGGAGCACCAAGCGGAAAATCATGCCCTTTTTCATGCTATTGGCATTTCCCGCCCTCGGCTCGCCGCTCAAGGTATGAAAGCTGGCCGCAGGCGGCGCTTATTTCGTTGCCTCGGCTTCTGCGGATTATGGCAGTTAGATTCGCTTTTCGCAACACATCCTGAAAACCAAGTATTTTTTCTTCTCCGGGGGGCCGGTAGCAAGATCCCGGGTAAGGATTAAAAGCAATCAGGTTCACCTTGGCGCGCACGCCGGCGAGGATTCTCGCGAGTTCTCTTGCCTGCTTTGGACTGTCGTTTACATCCGCAAGCAGGATATGCTCGAACGTAATCCTTTTTCGGGGTGCAAGCGGATACTCCCGGCAGGCCCGCATAAGCTCGTCGAGCGGGTAGGTCCTGTTAACGGGCATGAGTTCGTCTCTTAGCCTGTCGTCCGCCGCATGCAGGCTTACCGCAAGATTAACTGACGTTTCCAGTCCCAGGCGCCGCATTTGCGGCACAAGGCCCGCTGTCGACAGGGTCACACGGCGATGTGAAAACATCAGGCCGTTTGGGTCCGTTATTATTCTGACGGCCCGAACGACTTGCTCGTAGTTAGCCAGAGGCTCTCCCATTCCCATGAACACAAGGCTGTTTAGTTTTTGTCCCAGCACGGGGTCGCGAAGCGTCTGGCATACCTGGTCGACTATCTCGGCGGTATCGAGATTGCGTTTGAACCCCAGGCTTCCCGTCAGGCAGAACTTGCAGCCGAGCGCGCACCCGACCTGGCTGGACACGCAGAGCGTACACCTTGGCGGGTCGGGAATGAGTACGGTCTCTATGAAATTGCCGTCATGCAGTTTGAACAGGTATTTGCGGGTCCCATCAGGTGCTTCGTCGATCCGGGAAACGGAGAGGGCGTCTATGGCGGAGCCGAACTCAAGCTGGGCGCGAAACGCACGGCTCAGGTCCGTACACTGGCTCCATGACGAAACATTGCGCGCATAAAGGTGCCTGAAGAGTTGACGGGCGCGAAAGGCCCTCTCGCCAAGAGTGTGCACCCACGCTTCAAGCTCCTCCAAAGTGAAATTCTTAATAAAGAAAGGTTTCATTCAGCAATTGATTATTTTTTCGTAAAATATTGGTCAGAAGTCCGGTCCTGTAAACAAACGCGATTATATCTCCTTATATCGACAGAGTCATATGTTTTATAACCGGCTTCCCTGCATTGTTCGCAAGCCTTGCGCGGGATATGTACGGCAAAAATCCTGCGGCCGCTGTCGGATTCCGAGTCTATGGTGAGAAGACCGCTGCAGTCCGGGCAGGCGTGGATGGTCTCGTGCTGGCTTTCCATAATGTTGTCCGTGTCGTAAAAGATTCGGCGGTCTCGCTGGACGAATTTGCCTTTCTTGCGGTTTTCTTCCCGAATACCGGACCCCTGTTGGAAGATCCGGACGGCGTCCTTTGCGACTTTTTCGATATGCCGGCTGATCTCCGCGCCCTGCCGCAAACTTTCCGGGTCGTAGTCGGGTTCTTTTATCCCGCTGTAGTCCAGACCGGCCAGCGCAAGGATGATTCCCACGTTGACATACGGCAGGGCGCTCTCTATCGAATACCCGCCTTCGAGAACGGCTATATGGGGCTTGAGGCGGCTTGTCAGTTCCGCATAGCCGTGAGCGGAAAAATTCATGTTGGTGATCGGGTCTGAGTAGTGGTTGTCCTGTCCGGCAGAGTTCACGATCAGTTCGGGTTTGAATTCGTCCAGGATGGGCAGGATCGCGTTTTCGAGCACGTAGAGAAACCCTTCTTCGGAAGTCCTGGGAGGCAGCGGTAAATTGATCGTTGTGCCGGCGGCGTTCGGGCCGCCGAACTCCTGTGGAAATCCGGAACCGGGATACAGGGTGCGTCCGTCCTGGTGCACGGATATGAAAAGCGTGTCGGGGTCGTGCCAGTAAATGTCCTGAGTACCGTCACCATGATGGCAGTCGGTATCCACTATCGCCACGCGGTCAACGCCGTAGGTCTGGCGCAGGTACTCGATCATAATGGCTTCTATGTTGATATTGCAGAAGCCGCGAGCCCCATGCACCACCCTCATCGCGTGATGGCCCGGCGGACGAACCAGGGCAAAGCCTCGATCGATATTTTTTTCGAGTACCTCGATACCGATTTTCTTCGCTCCCCCGGCGCTTATGAGGTGAGATTCGGTAGCCACCCTCAACTCATCCGGAACACAGAAATGGACGCGTTGAATGTCTTCTACCGTGGCAAGGTCTGGCTTGAATTCCACGAGTCCGTCGATGTCGAGAATTCCCTCCTCGAATACCTGGTCCTGCGTGTAGAGGAGGCGCTCCTCACGTTCGGGATGCGTCGGACTGATCGCCCAATCGAAAGCGGGGAAGAATACGAGGCCGGTTTTGGTCGTCGATGAGAGCATTTGCTTAGCCCTAAATAGCCCCCGGAAGAGGGCAGCTGTTGAACATTGAGCGCGCCAGTATCTGGTATTCCGGAATCAAGCCTGGCCTGGTCTGGACTCTTATGCGAATGTTGCGCCCGGCGGTGTAAAAACCTCTGACCATATTGAACTGGTTGTCCTCGACGACTTCCAGATCGAGTTCGGTTTCAGAGGCGCCGGCCTTTGCGCATTTTTTTCGAAGGAGTTCGAATGCGAGCGCCATTGCGTCTTTGCGACTGAATTCCTTGCCGATTCGCCGGCTGAAATCTTCTTCGGGGGCCAGGACCATGCCTCTTTCGGTATCGGCGAAAAGGGTCACCTCGCTCGTGTTCCTGGCCATGGCGGCCCCAATTGCGTTTGCCACGTGCCATTGCGGCGCCGCGCCGGTCTGAATTCCGGTCAGCTTTTCAATCCGTGGAGCAAAAAAAGGCGCCGGCCCTCCAAGCGCCAGGATTTCCACGGGGTTGACCTTATAGCCGGAAAGCAGCTCTTTTACCGTGTAGACCGGTTTGCTGTTGATGCCTTCGACCATCTTTCGGGCTGCCAGGATTATCTTTTCGCAAGCCAGATCCAGAACCCGACTTGCGGCGTCCTCAAGCGCCATGCCGAGTTGTTCGGCAACAGGGAGCATACCGCGCCGCGATGCGTCGGCGTCACCGTTTTGAGCTTTTCCCAGGACAAAAAGAGCATCGGTCGGCGTTGGAGACGAACCTCCGTAGGCCATCGCCGGGCCGTGGCGCTCGGGGCCGATCAGAAGCTTGCCGTCAGCCACCCGAACGGCGCTGTCCCCGCCAAGCGCTATGGACCTGGTTTTTAGAGCACGTATGAGTGTCCTGTGCTCTCCGATTTCGCCCCCAAGCGGCTCAAGCAGCGGTACACGGTCGACGAGTACGGCCATATCGGTAGTTGTGCCACCGATATCCAGGACGAGAGTATCCAGCTTGCCGGAAGCAAAGGGCAGCGCCCCCATAACGCTCGCCGCGGGGCCGGAGAGAATGGTCTGCCCCGGCACATCGATCGAGGCTTCGAAACTCATCGTCCCGCCGTCGGCCTTCAGTACGAAGATGGGGATGTCCAGCCCTCTTTTTTTCAGGGAGCCTTCGACAGCCTCGAAGAACCGCTTGTGAACCGGGTGAACGGCCGCATTGAGCCATGCCGTCGCGATTCGCCGGGGGAAACTCAGGTTTGCTGAGACGCGGTGCCCCAAAACCACATGGTCGCACGAACCGCGCAAGATCTTGGCCATCTTGAGTTCGTGTTCCGGGTTTCGCACCGAAAATTTTGATATTACGGCAACCTGGCGGATGTCCTCGGCAAGACATTTCGCGGCTATCTTTTCAATTTCCCGCTCTCGCAGGGGCTCGATCTCACGCCCGCGATGGTCGATCGACCCGGATACACAATAGTAACGGCTGCCGATTCGGAAATTGGCCGGGTCTATGCCTGGCCCAGCCGATACGACCACGGCGGTCTTTGCAAGCTTTCCTTCCGCAATCGCGTTGGTCGTAAGGGTCGTGCTCAGGACTGCGCGCCTGATCGCCCCCGGCGGCACGTCTTGCGTCACCTTGTCCAGTCCCGTCCATACGCACTCGAAGAGATTGGAATGGTCCGTGGGGACCTTGGCCTGACGCAATATGCGGTCCTCTCCGATAAGTACGGCATCCGTGTGAGTGCCCCCCACGTCGAGACCGATTATCATTTTGCACCCCCCCAACGTGTTTCCATCGAAAGGTTACCTAAAATTTGAAAATCAAGCCGGCATTTGCCGGCCGTCCTACGGAAAAGACTACAGCCGGCAGGCAGTGGGACATTTGGTGTAAGATTAAGATCTTTTTGAAACAGATCGCGATCACAAACCAACAGTATAATGCATCTTAGGGAATAATGTCTCCACCGCAGAGTTGAAGTATTGTGTTCAGAAAGGCTTTTAATTCCGGGCAAGCATTTGCAGAGACGAGCAGGTCCTTTCCTTGCAGTATTCGATTCGCATCCCGCGGTTTGACATAAGAACTCCGGCAGTTGCCTATTTCGAACAACTCTTGGATGCGATATGCAGGAGGTTTATTGTGATTTACATCTTCGGGGTTTTTCCCCGGGGGTCTTTTGTTGTGGCCCGCGAGCTTCACAATGTCCGTCCAGTACACCAACAGCCAGGCTTCGAAATCGTGCTGTGCCGCATGAGGGTGGAAGCGCGTTTCCGGGCCGACCCACCCTCCCATCTTCGCTTTAGCATCCGCAGCGTCGTTGAATTCTCTTGTCCCGGTGTATACATCAGTCAAGGCAACCACCGCGTCAGATGCTCGATCTCCACTGCTTAGGAGATTTTCAACAATTCGTTTGAGCTTTTCGCCTTTGGGAATGCGGCCGTCATATGGAAGAGGATCAATATTAGGCATCCTCCCATGCAGACGCGTTTCCAAAAATCGACGTAAATGAGGCAGAAGAGCTTTCTCCGTGCGGCCCTCGATCAGCAAGGAAATCTTCACGACCGCCCCCCCATCCGTCCCATCCGCCACACTTCATCAAGTGTATAGTCCGAAAGCCACTTCTCCAAATCCAGCTTATCCGCCCATGCAGCGCTTGCATGACCGGCCTCATCCATATCCATCACAACGACCTCCTCAGGTCTAAGAAACCTGATGAGACTGTCGGAATGGGTTGCCACTATAATTTGGGTTCGACCGGAAGCCTCACGAAGCAGATCCGCCAATAGCAGGAGTAGTTCAGGGTGCAGACTTACCTCCGGCTCATCGATCATTGTGATGGTAGATAACCCCGGACTCTGCAAAAGCGAAACAAGCCACAGAAAACGCAATGTACCCTCCGAAAGCTGGTTCATGTACATCGGTTTCTTGAAATTCTTGTCCTTCCAAGTCATTGCCAGCATGCCCGCCGCTACCGGCGGGAAGCCCAGGTTTTCAAATCCGGGAAATGCCGATCTGAGTGTGTCTTCAATGGTATCGTAGCAGTCCTTGCTGGTTTCCCTGAGGTAATAAAGAAAAGGCACGATGTCCTCTCCGTTTTCACCTGGAAGTTCGGCCGGCTTCATTGCTTGGGGTAGCTTTACAGGTGCCCGAGATTTTACATCGAGAACATGATAAAGGTTAGCCGAGCTGAGAATGCGCCGCAATTCCTCGGGTTTGTAGAACATTCTTGGGACTTGAGACAATGAAGTTTCGAATGGGTTGTGTTCCCATGAGGGTCTTACCAGCTTGTTCTTCTTAATTTCATAATATCGGACATCGCCAAAATGGGATTCTATATGCTTGAACGGTGCTTGCGCTATTTCTCTCTCCTGAGAGAGCATCTCGCTTGAAATGGCGTAGGTTTGCCCTTTTGGAGTGATGTGCAGTTCATACTTTAAGGGTTCTCGACGAGGGACTTCCATATCGACGAGGAGAGATAACCCATCGGCTTTTTCAGCCGTCAGGAGGTCCGCGATACCACCCATGCTGTTTAACGAACTGTTCAACCTGCCTCCCGCTGACGCGGACAAAAGGTTTACAGCATCCAGCATAGAGGTCTTGCCAACGCCGTTTGCACCGATAACGACCATTAGTGGACGCATCTCCAGATCGATGTCATACAGGCGCCTGAAACCGTGAATATGGAGGTGGTTTATATTGTTCAATTGGGAAACTCCTGGTCGTTGATTCCTGCGTTTCCGGACTGTCAAATGCAAGTGTCGGCGGGACCCGAAAAAAACGGCGGGCCTAAAGTCCGACAAACAATTCGACGCATATGCGATCATAGCACCCGACGCCAAGATGGTTAAAACGCGGGTCCAGGATGTTTTTCCGGTGTGTGGGACTTTGCATGAACGCCTTGTGAATATTTGCCGGAGTGTCTATGCCTTTTGACAGGTTTTCGCCTGCCGGGACCCTGGTCCTTCTCCTGGCGGCGGGAACACATTGGCTGACCGACCCCCAAACCGGATTCTTTCCCGTTTGCGGGTCTTCATGGTCGAAATAACCCCGCTTTTCCATTCGCCTTGCACGCAGAATTGCTTTTGAAGCAAGGCAGCCGTCCCAGCGCAGTCTTGGGTTCTCCTTCCTCGCCAGTTTGTAGAGCTTGTAGGCTGTGTCCGTGTCAACATGGTCCTGACGCACGGTTGAATTCTGACTCGCGGTTGAATTCTGACGCATGGTGTTGGCTTGAGGATATATCGGAAGAGGCCTGGATTGCTGGGCCGGGGCGGGGCAAGCCAGCGCCCCGAAAAGTACGACAGCCGCAATGATTGTTGTGTTTCTCATCCGTTGATCTTCCAAAACACGCGAGTTCCCGCGAAATTGTCATATTTGCCGTAAGGTAAGATAAATACTCTGAAAGCCGTTCAATATAAAGCCAAATTCTTTGCGGGCCTTCGAAAGCGAAAATGGTCGCGGCGGTCCTCTTCCGCCCGTCCGCCTCACCTCATATCGTACAAACGCAAGAGCATTTTTTTCCCTTTGGAATAGTTAAAGCCGCGAAACGCGCCAGCCTGCCGCACATGGAGCCCCTGGTTCATTGCTTCGCGTTTAAAAGCCTCATCTTCGCAGGCAGTTATAAGAGCCAGAGCTTCGGGGTTTTCCTTGAGGAAGGAGGCGGCCCCGACCGGATCGGTAAACCGGGTCCCCGTCCCGAGCAAAAAAACCAGGCTGGGCTCATAGTAGCCCGCGGAACAAAGCTTGACATCCGTTCCGGCGCTTTGCTTCACCGCGGTGGCAACGTTTCTGCTGAGCCACAGCCAATGCGTATCGGGAAGCACCCACTGAAAGGTAGGGGCCAGGACCAGGGCGGTCGCGGCTATTGAGACGGCAGTTGCGTGCACATAGCGGCGTTTGAAAAACTTCCAGGAGGAAAACGCCGCCGCCGCAATTGCAGCAATGGCAATGACCAGGCCGTCTGGTCTAAGGCGATGGTCGGAAAGCCATGGAATGACTAGTGCCGCCAGGCCGAGCAGCACGATGACCAGTTGGCAGGCAACGTATCCGATTTTTACGAGCCTGGAGCCAAGTCCGACGGTTTCGCCCTCCTCGGCGGCAACTATGGCATGCGCCACCAGGAGGCACAACGCTGGATACAGCGGAAGCACGTAATGCGGGAGTTTTGTCGGGACCAGTTCTAACACGATCCAGGCAGGTATCGCCCAGGCAAGGCAGAACCTTACTGCGGGAGTGGAGCGCTCTTTCCAGGCTCTGAAAACGGATACTCCGGCAAGCGCCGATGCAGGCCACAGGGCTAGCGGCATCAGCAAAAGGTAGTAGCCGGGCGGAAATCCGTGGGATTCCATGCCCGAGGCAACTTTAGCGAGAAAGTCGCCCCCCACCGCCTGCCGAAAGAAAGCCCCTCCCGTGGCAAGGCCGATCGCCATGGCCCATGGGCTGACAAGGACGGCAACTATAGCGGCACCGCGTAAGGGCTTCAATCCCTTCAACCATCCGAAGTCCCTGTCGGCGGCCGCCAGGCAACCGATTGTCAGCAGGCTGATAAAGGGGGTAATCGGCCCCTTGACAAGAATGCCGACGGCCTGTGCCGTCCAGAAGGTCAGAGAAGTCCCGGTCCCGGGCGGTCCCTGCTCCCGCGCGTAAAACCTGCTCAAGGCGGATTGGGCGGCGACGATCGTCGCGAGCAGAACGGCGTCGGTGGTTGCGAGATGAGCCTCCATCACCATCAGAAGCGAACTTGCGACCAGGACGGCCCCGAGCAGGCCGGCTCTTTCACCGAAGAGCCGTTTTCCCATTGCAAACGTCAGCAGTACTGAGAAAACGGCGCCTAGAAAAGAAGGGATGCGATAGGGCCAGATCTTCCGATATTCGGAAGCGCCGCAAAGCGCGGCGCTGGCGGCCTGGAGCCAGTAGATGGCGATGGGCTTTTTGTTGCGGGCTTCATCCTGAAAGTATATCCGGACGAAATCCCGCGTCTCGATCATCTGGGTCGTTGCCTGGGCGAATCTCGCTTCGTCCCGGTCAACTGGCGGAAGGGTGAAAACGCCGGGAACGAAGAAAACCAGGCAAATGAGAACAAGAAAGAGATAAAGCCCTGGCCTTAAGCGAACGGCCACCCTGGACAAGGGCAACTTCTCGGGGCTTTGCCTCATTTTTTTCTCGCTGCTGACCGCACTATTCTAGATCAGTTTTCCGAGCGCCGCCTTGACGGCATCGAATCCCTGGTCGATTTCTTCCAACGGCAGCGCATAGGAGAACCTGGTGCATTTGTCTTCGCCGAATGCGATCCCCGGGACTACCGCCACGTGCACCTCCTCCATCAGGTAGTCGGCGAGATCGAGAGACCCACCGATTACGCGGCCGCGGCACTTTTTGCCGAAGTAGGCGCTGAAATTGGGGAATACGTAGAACGCGCCTCCCGGTTCGGGGCATGTTACGCCGGGAAGGTCAGAAATGCGCTCCAGTACATGGTTGCACCGTTTTTCGAATACCTGTACCATTTCCCGGACGGACTCCTGATCGCCGTTGATCGCCTCCACGCTTGCCCACTGTGATATGGAGCATGCGTTGCTTGTAACCTGGCTCTGGAAATCCGTCGCGGCTTTTATGACTATCCGGTCGCCTATGAGATAGCCCAGCCTCCACCCGGTCATACTATAGCTCTTGCTGACGCCGTTTATAATAAATAAACGGGAACGCAGCTTTTCTTCAACCATGCCGAGGCTGACCCATTTTCGGTCTCCGAAGAGGATGCGGTAATAGATGTCATCGCTTGCGATCATCACATTTTCATGACGCAGGAGCACATCGGCCAGGGCCTTGAGATCGCCGGGCCCATAATATTTGCCGGTCGGGTTCGAAGGGCTGTTCAGAATCAGGAGCCGTGTATTCGGAGTGATGGCCCTTTCGAGGTCTTCGGGCCGAAGAATGAAGTCGGATTCCACCGGGCAGGCCACCGTTACCGGCTTTGCGCCTGTGAGTGCGACCATGTCCGGATAACTCACCCAGTACGGCGAAGGTATTATGACTTCATCTCCCGGGTCGAGAAGTGTCATGAGCAGATTGTAGAGTGCATGTTTGCCTCCGCAGGAGATGAGAACATTTTCCGGTCCGAAAGACATGCCGTATTCGGCCTGAATGGTGCGGCAGACGGCGTCCTTCAATTCGTCTATGCCTCCTACCGCCGTGTACCTGGTCTGTCCGCTGCAAATGCTTTCCTTGGCGGCATTGCGGATATTCAGAGGAGTATCGAAATCGGGCTCTCCGACACAGAAATTGATGATATTTGCGCCGCTTCTCTTGAGCGCCTTGGCTCTGGCATTGATCGACAGGGTCGCCGAAGGTTTGATTCTAGCGAGTCTTCCGGATATTTTCATCTCATGACCTCTAGTGGGATTATCTTCAATTGCACGGGTAATTTACGGAAACGAGATACAAACCGTGGCCCGGAGCCGTCATTCCAGCCCGCTTGCGATCCCGGCTTCCGATAATGCGCTCGAAATCGTCGGCCGTCCGCTTTCCTTTCCCGACCTCAACTATTGTGCCTACCAGGTTTCTGACCATGCGTCTAAGGAAACCGTCGGCTTCGAGAGTGAACTTCAGACGGCCGGGCCTTGGCCGATCGAGCTCGGCTCTGAGTATGTCACGTTCGGTTGACGATGCCTGGGAACCCGATGCCATGAAGGCGGAAAAGTCATTACGGCCGTAGATCCTTTCCAGGCATTGCTCCATCGGCCCGATGGCAAGGGGTCGGCGCACGTGCCAGGCATAGTTGCGCAGGAGGGCCGATGGGACCGGACGATTAAGGATGTGGTATTCATACACCTTGCTCACGGCTGAAAAACGTGCGTGAAAAGATTCGTCCATCTCCACGGCGTCCAGGATGACAATATCGTCGGGAAGAAGGCTGTTTAGCCCCCTCAAGAGTTCATCAGGCGCCAGACGTGTTCTCGTGTGAAAATTAACTACCTGACCTTTTGCATGTACCCCGGCGTCGGTGCGGCCGGATGCATGCACACCAACCTTGTGTCCGAGCATGACTCCGAGGCGTGCTTCGATAACTTCCTGAATAGATAGGGACCCCGCCTGCCGCTGCCATCCATGGTATGCCGAGCCGTCATATTCCAGGACCAGTTTTATGTTGCGTCGGGTTTGAGGATCATGCGTGTTCATTTTCGCGCCATGCCATAAGATTGCATGCGTAAACTCCGCATACAACACGGCGGAGTCTGCCGCAGCAGTCGTTTTGAATTGCCGCCTTATGGTTGCCAGGGGGCTTCCCTGAGCCCCGCGTCTTCGGGGAATCCGCTCATGATGTTCATATTGCAGACGGCCTGGCCGGCTGCGCCCCTGGTGAGATTGTCAATAACCGAGATCACGATCAGCCGTCCGGTCCTCTCATCGACCCGCCAGCCAAGGTCACAGTAGTTGCTGCCTCTCACCTGAAGCGATACGGGCAGATTGCCCGAGTTTCCGATACGAACGAAACGCGCGTCCTTGTAGAAACTTCGGAATGCTTCCGCCACATCTCGATCCCCCACGCCCTGCTTCAGATTGGAATAGACCGTGCTCAAAATCCCGCGGCTCATCGGGACGAGATGAGGAGTGAAACTGATCGTGACCGGTCTGCCTGCAAGAATGCCGAGTTCCTGTTCGATTTCGGGCGTGTGACGGTGCTCGGCCACTTTATAGGCCTTGAAACCCTCGTTTACTTCGCAGAAATGCACGCCCATGGACAAACCGCGCCCGGCCCCCGACACTCCCGACTTGGAATCCGCAATTATCGTGTCCGGATCGATCAGCGCATGATGAAGCGCGGGGGCCAGGGCCAGAATAATGCTCGTTGGATAACAGCCCGGATTTGCGACCAGCCGGGCGGAGCGGATTTTTTCGCCGTATAGCTCGGGCAGGCCGTAGACCGCTTGCTCCAGAAGCCCCGGCGTCTTGTGCGCCGAGTACCACTCTTCATAAACCTGCGGGTCCCTCAGACGATAGTCCGCGCTCAGATCGACAACCTTCACGCCTCGATCCAGCAGCCCCGGAATTATGTCCATGGCGGCCTCATGAGGCAGGGCCGTAAAGACGAGATCGGACGATGAGGCAAGCTTCTCCGGGTTGGTGTCTTCAAACACCAGGTCGCAGTGCCGCTTGAGAGCCGGGTAGAAATCGTCGAAGCGCTGCCCTTTCTGCTGCCTGGAGGAAATCATGACGATCAACGCAGAGGGGTGCGCGCTGAGGATGCGCACAAGCTCGATCCCCGTGTAGCCGGATGCTCCGGCGATGGCGACTTTCAGCATAAAACCGCCCCCCGTATTACAAATTTGTTAGCGACAGTAAGCAATCACATATTCAAGCCTCAGCGAAGCGCCACCTGGCTACGATACCTCGCGGAGCGCGGAAGGCCGACCAACCGGCTTCTTCGGGCGCGTTGCGGCAAACTGTGAGGCCTTCACAAAAATGAAGGGCGCGTGCACCTTGGTGCAGCGCCCCATATTCAATCCGGGAAATCAATCCTGGTCGCCCGGAGGGAAAAATCGGCCCCATGGGAAAAAACAGATCAAAAAACCCTTTATCCTTGGAGCGGGATTAACGCTTCGAATACTGGAATCGTGCTCTGGCGCTCTTGCGGCCATACTTTTTGCGTTCCTTGACGCGCGAGTCGCGCGTGAGGAAACCGGCCCGTTTCAAGACCTCCCTGTATTCGGGATTGAGTTCGAGGAGCGCTTTGGAAATGCCGTGCCGGATCGCTCCGGCCTGACCGGAAATCCCTCCGCCCAGCACGTTTATGGCGACATCCAACTTGCCGAGCGTACCTGTCAGGACCAAAGGCTGGGCGATCACCATTTTGCTCGTTTCCCTGTCCAGATACTGGTCGGCCGGCTTTTTGTTTATAACGATCAGACCCGTGCCGGGCTGAAGCCAAACCCGCGCGATGGAAGTCTTTCTTTTGCCTGTTGCGTAAAAGCGTTGTTCGGGCATCTAAGAGCCTCTCCTAGCTGTATTTCTCGATGGGTTTAAAGTTCTCGGGGCGTTGCGCCTCATGTGGATGAGTCGGGCCCTTGTAAATTTTGAGCTTTTTTATCAGTTTGCGGCCCAGCCGGTTTTTGGGAAGCATTCCCCAGACCGCAAGCCGGATCATCCGGTCGGGTTTTTCGTCATTGAGCTTGCGGGCGATGGTAGCTTTGACTCCGCCCATATAACCGCTGTAGCGGTAATACGTTTTCTGATTCCACTTATCCCCGGTCAGCTTGACCTTGTCGGCGTTTACGACGACCACGAAGTCACCGGTGTCCACGTGTGGAGTAAAAGCGGGTAGGTGTTTGCCTCGGATTCGCATGGCGATCTGGCTTGCCAAGCGGCCCAGCACCTGGTTTTCAGCGTCAACGACTATCCATTTGCGCCTTTGCGGTTCGAACTTTGCGCTCTGCGTCTTCATCTACGGGCACTCCAAAATCTACGAGAATTAACCTCAAAGCTGTATATGATACAAGCCACACAGCGGCATTGTCAAGATGGTATTTGCTTAATCCCGGAAAAAATCCCCTACTTCGCCATCATCCAACTCTCGGGATACTGATATCCCGGGCGGGACTCACCGAAGAGCGCTCTGCCGAAAAAGTGCGGTTCGCCCAAACCGCCCAATCCCAGCAGGTCGAGCGTGAAAACGAACATGTTGTTGTCGCCCTGCCGTTCAAATCCGCCGCCCACTCCCCAGCATCCCGCCACATACCTTATTCCGTATCCCTGCGTGAACATCAGGCCCTGAGACAGTGAGTAATCGTGGAAGGTGTTGAGATAAAAATTCTTATATACCTTGAAAAACGTCGAGACCGTAACTTCGTTTACCTCGAGGGCCGGAATCTGCTCGTAGTCCAGCCTTAGAATATCTCCCAGGCCGCTGTCCAAAGTCAGGTAGAGGTCCTGGGCTTCTCCCTGGCCGATACCGGTCACGTCTACGTCCACATCATAGGATAAGGTAAGGTATCGCTTCGGCATGATATCCAGCCTGAAACCCATGGGTGAAAATCCGTTGGGCAGCGTCAGATCGGTGGTTTCGAAGATTGGGTCCTCCACAGCCGGCCGTTCCAAATTGTAGAACTGGAACACGCGAAATCGAATCAGCTCTCTGTAAACCGTCGCGGTGTTTCCGGAGGCGTCGGTAATCACCTCTTTGCCCGTGAGGAAGGTCGTGAAGCCGTAGCGAACCCCGTTTCTGGACTGGTCCATGTCAAGCCGGTCGATTTGGGGAATCTGGCCGTTGTAGGAGCCGTAGTTGGCCTGGGTCACATATTCGTATGAAATCTCCGGGCGAATGGAATTCTGGAACGCGCTCATGTCCATGAAATTCGCCTGGAATTCCTTGTTGAGGCGCGTGCTCATGTCCACCCGGGCGTCCGGAATGACGCGTTCCTCCATGGTATCGGGACCGTTTTCCCACTGCACCGAATAGGCGTCGGCGCGAAAACCGGCCGACGACTCCACGTCCAGGTAATTACCCCAATGCAACGGGTAATACACTCGAGGATAAGCGTCCACGCGCTGCTCGGTATCCCCCTGCTGTCTCCAGTAATTTACCGCCGAACTCTGAAGAGAGTAATACAATGGGGAGTCGTCAATCTGTTTGGGGATTATGGAATATGAGAATTCCGGCAGCTTCTGGACGGTTGTCGGCGCCGATGAACTCACGAGGTTTTCCCAGTACCTGGTGTCCATGCTGAGCAGGTCCGATTCGCCCTTTTTTTCCAGGTAGACGGTGGATTCGCGCACAAGTGAAGTTTCGTCGTACATGATGCCGCGGTTGAAATACTGGCGAAATAATATGTCAGAGTTGATATAGGATGCCGATCCCTTCGTGAATTCCTGGAGAAAATTCGAGTCGCTTACGTAATCCACATCTATTTTTGCATCAATTTGCCAGGGCAGCGTGATGTCCTGGCGGCCACGGAGCCAGTAGCGGTCCGTCGTCTGGTAAGGGTAACCCTGATCGGCCAACAACGATTTGCTGGCCTGATCGTCCAGGTAATTGAACATCCAGATGCCCCTGCCGAATTCCGGATTGTTTATACGGTACTCGGCGCCCTCCATGAGCCCGCGGTTGTCCATATAGTGGGCGTAGAAGGTTGCGTCCATGTCCTGCCGTATGACCCAGTAATACGGCGCTTCAATCTCGTAGCCGTTGAGGGAGGACTGCCCCGCCCAGGGCATCAGAAATCCGGAGTGGCGGTCCTGTTCGACCGGCAGGCCAAGTATGGGTGAATAGGCCACGGGCCAGTCACGGGCCCAGACCGAACTATCCCTGGTCCACGCTGTCCCGCCCACCGTAACATTCATCTGCTTGAACTGGATTTTCCAGTCGGGATCACCCGGATTACAACTGGTGATGAATCCCTCCTTTAAATCAAATTCAGTAGGGCTGGTTTTGGTTATGGATTTGCCTTGAACGAAAAAATTATTTTCGGCGAAATAGATAACCCCGGAGTCCAGCGAGCCGGTTTCGGTGTCGAGGTTCCAAATGACGTGTTCGCCCTTGAGCCAGTTTCTCCCATACGTGATGGTAACCTTGCCGGTGAGGTCCGCCTGCCGCGTTTGCTCGTTCACGGACGCATAGTCGGCCGTTATCACCCTGTCGGTGGAACTGATCCGTACGTTTCCCTGGGCTTCATAGAGCTGTTTTTCCTGGTCGTACAACAGCTTGTCGGCCTCGATCGTCCACACCGACTGGGGAGAAACAGGGATTTTGATGGATTTTCCGACAGGCTCCGGGCCGGCCGCTGCGGCGAGAAGGGCCCTGAGCGTCAGGAAGGCCAGTACGCAAAAAATCAAAGCAGATCTTGACAACAGTTGTGCTGGACAGATTTGCCTCACAGGGCAGGCTCCCCGAAAATTTGCTTCACTTCCCCGGCAAAATAGAGCGAGCCGGTAATACAGATCAGATCCTCCGGGCCGGCCAGATGCCTGGCTTCCTGAATGGCGCTGGCCGCTTCGGGGATCACGTAATACTTTTGTATATAGGGCCTTGCCATTTTTCTGATGTCATCGGGATTTGCGCCCCTGGCGTACCGGGGCCTGGTGAAGATGGCGGTTTCGGCAATGGGAAGCAATCGCCTGAGGATTCCCATGATGTCTTTGTCAGCCATGATGCCCATCACCAGATGAAGCTTTTTGAACGTGAAACTTTCCTTCAGCGCGGAACGAAGGGATTCGGCCCCCTGTGGATTGTGCGCCCCGTCCAGCACGATTGTGGGATGGGTCTCCAGAACCTCCAGCCTCGCAGGCCATCTGACTTCGCGCATCGACTGCTCCACGATTCCCGGCCGGATTGAGAGGAGATGTTTTTGCTCGAGTACCTCGAGGGCTGCCAACGCCAGGGCGGCGTTGCCCACCTGGTGAGGTCCCATCAGGTTGAGGCTCAGAGACGGCAGCCGCCTTTCGATGCCCTGGTATTGAAAGGACCCGTCGCAGTTGCGCCTCACGCGGAAATCGGACTTGAACCGGTACAGGGGCGCGCCCTGATTCATGCAGGTGGTTTTCAGCACCCCCTGCACGACGGGTTGAAGCGCGCCTGTCACAACCGGGACTCCCTTTTTGATAATACCTGCTTTTTCGTGGGCAATCGAGGAAAGAGTCGATCCGAGGAACTCCTGGTGGTCGAAACCGATATTGGTGATCACGCAAACCTCGGGGTCGATGACGTTTGTCGCGTCCAGACGGCCTCCGAGCCCGGTTTCCGCAATGACTAAATCGGCCTGCTCCTCGGAGAAGTAGAGGAAAGCCATCGCGGTCACCATTTCAAAGAAAGTCGGCGGGTGGCCCCCATCCAGGGTTGAGCGGATTTTTTCGAAAACCTGGAGCATTCTTTCCGCCGATACTTCCTCGTCGTTGAGACGAAAGCGTTCTGTAAAGCGTACCAGGTGCGGAGAAGTATAGAGACCGGCCTTGACCCCGTGGTTGCGAAGTATGCGGGAAAGAATGGCCGCGGTGGACCCCTTGCCGTTGGTCCCGGCTATATGAATGAAACGGAGCTTGTGATGCGGATTTCCGGCCCGCGCAAGAAGGTTTTGGGTGCAGTTCAGGCCGAATTTGATTCCGTGCTTCTGAAGTCCGTACAGATAGTCAAGAGATCGCTTATAACCGAACACTTGCCCCCTCAGCTTCCATTCAACGGTCTTGTGGCGTCCAAAACCCTAGCCCCCCGGCGTCACAAGCGAACGAAAAAAGAAACATCCTGAACTTCGCCCCTTAATAGCATACTTCACGGACAGAAAAAACGATTGATTGTCAGACCTTTCGAACCGCTGACAGCAAGGGTTTCCAGGCGGTGAACCCGATCCGGCC